>Ga0209358_10001003_pt1 | contig 23418 bp, 18 predicted proteins | sample LauGreFa1BDMLBSN_2_FD_187574 | JGI IMG/M metagenome (GOLD analysis project Ga0209358, IMG submission 187574) | Freshwater lake microbial communities from Lake Michigan, USA - Fa13.BD.MLB.SN (SPAdes) (version 2) | ecosystem: Environmental > Aquatic > Freshwater > Lake | place: Lake Michigan, USA...
TGGTGCAGCGTTTGCGCTACTGAGTGGAAGCAACATCACAAGGGCAAGGAGCCTGGAAATACGGCGCAGATTCATATGTCTGACCTTATCTTTGCCACTATAGATTTAGCCCCGTAACATACGCATATACTCAAAGAAGTTTTAGGGGCGGTAGCTCAGTTGGTTAGAGCCCAGAACTCATAATTCGATGTTCTAAACTCTTCAACATTTCCACTTTGCAGGAAAAAGCGCTGTTCAGATGGGTTAAATGACTCGGTAGAGTGCGTCAAAATCTCTGCCTCGAGCGGGTCCGTGCACATTTCATGCACTTCGTTAATTGCTCTATTCACATTTGCCGCAACTTATTCTACGAGCACAATTAACTCCTACTTAGTCAACGTTGACTAACTTGTAATGGACTTCAGTGATGCTTCTCCTATCTTGCCAACTTACGAGCGTTCAACGTATAACCCGAGCGCTCCCACCCCCTGCAAGCTTCTTAACTTCAGCAAGCGTTGCCATGGAGGTATCTCCAGGAGTACTCATTGCGAGGGCACCGTGTGCAGCTCCATACTCGACAGATTCTGCAATAGATCCAATTTCCATCAGACCGTATGCGAGGCCTGAAGCAAATGAATCTCCTCCACCTACACGGTCGAATATCTCAAGATCTTTTCGCTGCGTAGATTCAGCAAATCCCTCTTCGCGAGACCAAGCGATAGCTGCCCAATCATTTCGTGAGGCACTCTTCACACCACGAAGTGTTGTTGCGATTACCTGAAAGTTTGGATACTCCTTTGCAGCTTGAGTAATCATTGACTTAAAGCTTGAAGTATCCAGATCTGTTAAGTGTTCATCGACTCCTTCAATCTTAAAGCCAAGACTGGCAGTGAAGTCCTCTTCATTTCCGATCATCACATCAACATATTTAGCTAAACGTTTATTGACTTCTTGAGCTTTTGCCTGCCCACCGATTGTTTCCCAAAGAGACGGGCGGTAGTTCAAGTCATAAGAGACGATTGTGCCGTTTGCTCTCGCGGCTTTCATAGCAACTTCTGCAACGTCGGCCGAGGAGTCAGAAAGTGCAGCAAATATTCCTCCTGTATGAAACCAGCGGACTCCACGACCAAAAAGTTCATTCCAATCGATATCAGTTGGTTTCATCTGCGAAATTGCCGTGTTTCCGCGATCACTCACGCCAACAGCACCACGAACACCAAATCCGCGTTCAGTAAAGTTGAGACCATTGCGAACACTTCGACCAATTCCGTCGTACTTAACCCACTTCACATAGCTCAGATCTAATCCCCCTGTAAGCATGAAGTCTTCAATAAGTCGTCCAACTTCATTATCTGCAAGTGCGGTAACAATTGCTCCACGAAGTCCAAAGCACTTTCGTAGTCCACGGGCAACGTTGTACTCACCCCCTCCCTCATAAGCATCGAAGTGGCGAGCTGTGCGAACTCGACTCTCTGCAGGATCAAGTCGCAACATAACCTCCCCTAGTGAAACAACATCAAAATCACACTCAGCCTTTTCGCGAATCTTCATCGCGGTACGTGTATCAGACAACTTGTCCTGCCAATACGATTGCAGCGCCCTTTTCACCGATCATGATGGAGGGAGCTTGAGTGTTTCCACTGATAAGAGTTGGCATGATTGATGCATCGATAACTCGAAGACCTTTGAGACCATGTACTCGAAGTTGTGTATCGACAACTGCCATCTCATCGCTTCCCATCTTGCATGATCCAACTGGGTGATAATCGGTCTTTGACCACTCTTTAATGTACTTTCGAAGCTGATTTTCATCCTGAACATCTACACCAGGCATGAATTCCTTCTTAATAAAGGGTGCAAAAGCTTCAGCAGCAAGAATTTTACGACCCCACTTAAACCCTTCCATGGAGATCTTCCAGTCATATCCCTCTTTGTCCCCGCAAAAGTCAGGGTTAATCAGTGGGATTGAAGTTGGATCTGTGTCACGCAATCGCACTTCGCCAATACTCTTAGGCCGTAAGTTGCAAGTATTAATCGTAATTCCATGACCTTTAACGCGCTTGCGTCCATGGTCGATCACATATGCAGGCAGACAGTGAATTTGAATATCTGGTGAGTCAACCTTGTCACTGCTTCGAATAAAGGCACCAGCCTCTGCAACGCATGCGGTCACAGGCCCTGTCTTATATAGGAGATATTGGATTCCATGTCGAATTGCACGATCTGGACGATCTTCCATGTTGTAACTAACTGGTGAAGTTTCAGCAGTAATGTAAACATCCATGTGATCTTGAAAATTCTTACCCACTCCTGGAAGATCGTGGACAACTTCAATACCTGCAGCTCGAAGTTCATCGGCTGGACCAACTCCTGAAAGAAGTAAAAGCTTTGGAGAATTAACTGCGCCACTTGAAAGAATTACTTCTTTATCAACGTGTGCAACTGCTTTCTTGCCTTTTTGAATAAATTCCAGACCAATAGCCTGCCCATTCTTAAACAGGATCTTGCTACCTTGTGATCGAGTCAAAACAGTTAAATTAGGGCGCTTCTTTGCAGGATTAAGGAAAGCTGTTGCAGATGACTCGCGTCGAACATCTCTTTGAGTTACATCATAGAAAGTAACTCCATCTTGCTCGGCACCGTTTACATCCTGATTAAATGGGATACCCACTTCTTGAGCCGAGCGAACGAATGCGCGAGTCAAAGGGTTAGATTGAGTTTGTTGCGTGACATTCATATCGCCACCAATGCCGTGCCATTTGTTATTCAGGCGTTCATTATTTTCTGATTTCTTAAAATAAGGCAATACATCTTGATAGCCCCAGCCCTTGTTTCCTTGCTGAGCCCAAGTGTCATAATCATTTCTGTGACCGCGAATATAAATCATTGCGTTAATTGAAGTACTGCCACCAAGTGTGCGACCTTGCGGATACCACATTTCACGATCATTCATCTCTGGTTGTGGGACCGTACTAAAACCCCAATTAACATCGGGCGTTGTTAGTTTCGTAAATCCGATTGGAATATGAATTAGCGGATTCCAATCCTTTCCGCCAGCTTCAAGGAGCAAGACAGTATTGTTTGGGTCCGCACTTAGGCGATTTGCAACAACGCACCCTGCGGCGCCGGCTCCAACAACAATGTATGAGAAATGGCCATAATCTTTCATCTTCTTGCTCCTGTCTAGTTAGTTTCCATATTTACTTGACTTGCTAACTTCTCAATTTCTCCCCAATTTCCTTCATCGATCAGCTTGGCAGGTGCTATCCATGAACCCCCCACGCATACAACATTGGACAAAGTGAGAAAATCTTTGTAATTGGCTAATCCGATTCCACCTGTTGGGCAAAATGAAAGTTGTGGAATTACAGATGACACTGCCTTAAGCCAAGCAGTACCACCTGACTCAACTGCGGGGAAAAACTTTGCAGTGGTAACTCCATTATCAATAAGTTCCAGGGCCTCTGAAAGTGTTGAACATCCAGGAAGATATGGAAGTCCACTGCCCTCAAGTGCTTTAAGAAGGTTTTTTGTTGCACCGGGTGAAACTATGAATTTTGCACCTGCTGCAACTGCACGGGTGGCTGTTTGAAGATCTATAACCGTGCCTGCTCCAACAAGAGCCTCTGGTACTTCGGCAGAAATTCGTGAAATCGCTTCGAGCGCTGCAGGTGTGCGTAGCGTGATCTCAATCTTCTTGGTACCAGATGCAACCAAAGTTCGTGCTAGCTCCACTGCGTTATCAGCATTATTGATAACAACAACTGGAATCACTGGCTGATCGTTCCAAAAATCTGCAGGCGTAGACATCTACCAGCCCCTTTTCTTTTTCAGTTGGCGCAGATGTTCAACTATCAGGTCATGATCATCTAGGTGAGGAAGGCCGGATACGACTGCAATTCCTACTAACTTTCCATTTGTTGTTAAAGGAAATCCACCTCCGCACACTGCAAGATTGGAAGTTTTGAATCCAAGATCAGCCTCTTGGATATTGAGAGCTTCTATTTTTTCTCTAAGTGCTAGTGAACTATGTCCTGTTAGCTCAACTGTATTAACTTTGTAGGAGATCCATAGATCATTTTCAGTAGATGTTCCATCTAGTGCCATTTGAAATACGCGCTGCCCATTCAGAAACATTGCCGTTGCAACAACTAACTTCTTACTTAGAGAATCAGCAGCAATTGAATTGCCAAGTTCAATAAGATCTTGTCGGGTCCAAGGGGCCTCCGATAACTCTTTCTCGTGCTCTAATGCACTTTGGCGATTGATTGTCATTATGCGAACTTCACTTCTGATGCAACACGAAAAGCTTGTGCCGCAATAGTAAGAGCTGGATTGGCAGCTGCCGATGAGGGGAAAAATGATGAATCGATTACGTATAAATTTTCTAAATCATGAGCTTTGCAATGTTTATCAAGGACCGATTTTTGAGGATCATTTCCTGCGACCAAAGTTCCGCACATATGAGAGTTGGTTTCAATCCCCATAGTTTCAGCGAGCACAATCGGGAATCCAACTCTGTGAAGCATTTTCTTGGCGTTTTTAACAAGTCCCTTATGCGCCTTCATGTTGTTGGCTTTCCAGTGAATACGAATGACTCCATCGTTATCAACCGTTACTTTGTTCTCACGATTTGGAAGATCTTCAGACTCTAAATAAATATCAAAAGAGTGGTTGGCTAAATAGGTTAGAGCCCAGTTAGGTGCCCACGGACGAGCACCTTTAAACATCGCTGCTTGAAGTTTTCCAAGCATCTGAATATTTCCCAGAGGAATCCCTTGCGGGCTGTTCCAGTACCAGTCATTTATCATCAAAGTCTTTTGAAAGTTTGTCTTATTGCGACGAAATGGATTAAATCCAACCATAAATGTTGCATTATGAACCATCCAGTTTTTTCCAACAAGGCCACTAGAGTTTGCTAATCCATGAGGATGCTTTTCTGACTTAGATTTCAACAAAAGTGCCGCAGAATTTGCTGCACCCGCCGACAAGATGAAGTACTTAGCAAAAATCTCATAATCCTGGCCATCTTTCTTTGCAATAATTGAAGTAATCTTCTTACCTGTTTCATCATGTTCAAGTCGAATAACTTCGATACCTTCGATTATCTCGGCGTTACCTGTTGCTAAAGCTGGATCGACCCCACACGTTTCGGCATCACTCTTTGCTCCGACCTTACATGGGAATCCGTCACAGGTTTTACAACGGATACACAATCCGCCTTCGCGCACATCAACGCCCATTGCCATATGAGATGGATGTAATCCAATTCTCTTCATTTTTTTGGTGATTCTGGCTACATAATCATCGTGTGCTAACGCTGGGTAGTCGTAATCTCCTGAACGCCAAGGATCAGTGGGATCTTCACCTTGATTTCCATGCACCTTTAAGGCAATCTCGGCCTTTAAATAATATGGTTCTAAATCTGAATACGAAAAAGGCCAAGCAGGTGAAACACCTTCGGCAGCTTGATACTGTTCAAAATCTTTCTCTCGGAAACGAAGTAAACTTGCTCCATAAACCTTTGTATTTCCCCCAACGTAGTAGTGAACGCCAGGTGTAAAGGACTTACCGTGAGAGTCTCTCCATGTTCCTGCATTTTTATAACGAGACTTTAGAAATACTTCATTTGGATTCCAGTTCTGATCTTCGCGCGGTAGACGATAACCGCGCTCAAGGACTAGAACCTTTTTCCCTTTTTCTGCCAAGGCACGAGCCGACATGGCACCGCCCATCCCGGAACCAATAATGGCGACTTCGGTTTCCAGGGTAATTGTCATTTTACTTAACAGAACCTGCAGTTAAACCTTGGATGAAATAACGTCCCAAACCAAGATAAGCCATAGCCGTAGGTATCGCTGCAATAAGGGCGCCTGCCATAAGTACGTTCCAATTAACTGTCTGAGTACCAGATAGATTATTCAGAGCTACTGTTACAGGCTGTTTAGTTGGGTCCGAGATAGTGATTACACCAAATAGGAAGTCATTCCAAATATTTGTGAACTGGAAAATTCCTGCCACAACAAATCCAGGGATCGATACTGGAACAATTACTGAGAAAAAAGTTCTAAGAATTCCTGCGCCATCAATTGCTGCCGCCTCTACTATCTCCTTTGGAATACTCACGTAGAAGTTTCGGAATATTAGAGTTGTAATTGGAATTCCATAAACCACGTGTACTAGAACCAATCCTGGAGTTGTTCCATAGAGGTTTACCAACTGCAGAAACTTAACCAGTGGAATCAAAACTGACTGATACGGAATAAACATTCCAACCAGCATCATTGTGAACATTATGTTGCTGAAGCGAAAGGTGAATTTTGAGAGCAAATAACCATTAAATGATCCAATTGCACTAGAGATAATTACTGCCGGAACCACCATAGTAAAACTGTTTAAGAAGTTTGGCGAAAGTTTTGACCAAGCTTCCTGCAATCCATCAAAAGAGAATGGAGAAGGTGGGAGCCACATGGTTGTAACTTCTGCAAACTGTGGAGTCTTAAATGCGGCCATGATCATTACATAAAAAGGCATTGTAAATAGTGGAACTAGAAGACAAAGAAAGACGAACTGCACTCGCCTTGATCTTGATCCAAAACGTGAATGGGCACTCTTATGAGCCCGAGAGTTAACCTTTTCGAGAGTATCAGTTGACATTAGTGGCCCTTTGTTTCTCTATTGGTGTGAATTAAATATGGAACAACAATCACGCAAACAATTGCCAGCATGACAATTGAAGCCGCAGCACCTGTGTTGTATTTGAGTGCTTTGTACATAGATTCATAAACAAAAATTCCTGGCATGTCGGTTGCAAAACCGATTCCACTGCCAGCCATCGCATAAATCAAGTCAAATATCTTCAGGGCTACGTGGGTCAAGATAACTAACGTCGTGATCGCAATAGGAGCCAACATTGGAAGTGCGATAGAACGGTAATAACGAGAACCCTTTGCACCATCCATCATCGATGCTTCGCGCAGCTCATCTGGAATTGAAACGAGCCCTGCAAGAAACATCGCCATCGCAAAGCCCAAGAGTTGCCATGCCGTTGCAATTATCACTGGGATTAGCGCCAATGGAATTCCCATTTGAACCTGGATGATTTCGCCCCCAGGAATTATCTTCTCAAGTAAAGCGCCCACATCACCCACGGTTGTGGCAGAAGTTAGCCACTCAGGTCGAAGTTCTTCTCCCTTAATTGATTTATAAGCGGCTGCAACTCCTGAATATTGAAGAAATAAATTCACGCCAGAATCAGGATTAAAGAGCCAGCGCCAAACAACACCTGTAACAATAAATGAGAGTGCGTAAGGAAGAAGGAATACACCTCTGAAAAATCCTTTAGAACGGCCCATATTGTGAACCGCAAGTGCAATAAAGAATCCAGCAATCACGGTTACTAATAGGAATAAAAATGTAAAGATGAAGCTATTGCGAAGATCAGACTGGAATCTTGCATTTAGAAAGAGGTTTTTATAGGTTGCAAAGGGATCTTCGCCTCTGGCCATATTTGGCTTGGCGGGCATCCAGTTTTCGGCTAAAGAAACTCCAATTGTGTATGTGATGAAGACATATACGAAAACGGAAACAATCAAGAAAGATGGAAGGAGAAGTAAGGCAGCTTTCATATCGCCACCACGCTTTTTGCGCTTTATCGGCGGGTTCGAACTTGTCTTTACCTGACTCATCAAAATCTCCTTGTAATTATTTAATCAATAAATGTTATTGAGGGTGGAGATGGGGTTTTGAAACCCCATCTCCACCCTCACTTTTTACTTATTAGCAGCGATTGCTGCATCCATAGCTCGTGAGAACTTAGCTACATCCTTGTTAGCTTGTAGCAGAGTTACTGCATCTGCATAAGCCTGTCCAACAGCTGCAGCAACTAGTGCCTGGCCGTGTACAAGTGATGGAACCTTCTTACCGTTAGCCAAGACCTTTGCAGCACCTTGCTGGTACTTGCCAAGTGTCTTTGTGCTTACGTCTGAACGTACTGGTGCAGAACCCTTTAGCTTGTTAAATGCAAGCTGGACCTTTGGATCCATGATTGCCTTAGCAAATGCAACAGCTCCTGCTTGGTTCTTCGCTGTCTTTCCGATAACGAATGAGTCACCAACTGTTACGAATGTGTTTGAATCGCCGAATGTTGCGTAAGTGAAGTCCTTACCGTCAACCTTCTTCTGCTTTACAAGAAGTTCGCCGTATGCCCAGTCACCCATGATGTTTACACCACAAGTTCCCTTTGCAAGAGCAGCAACTGCACCGGTCCAGTCAAGAGCCTTGTGGTCCTTGTTTACCCATGTCATTGCCTCATTGAAGTTTGCAACTGCCTTCTTTACTCCAGCAGATGTCCACTTCTTTGATCCGTCTAGAAGTGCTGTCCAACCAGCTGCGCCTTCTTCAGCAACGATAAGTGCTTCTAGAAGCTGTGCAGCTGTCCAGATGTCTTTATCTCCAAGACAAATAGGATCGATTCCCTTTGCCTTCATCTTGAGAGCAGCAGCCTTGAATGTTGGCCATGTAAGTGAACCGCTTAGTGAAACGCCAGCCTTCTTCTGTGCAGCTGAGCTGATCCACATTGTGTTAGCGCGGTGTACACCAGTTAGAACTGAATAGGTCTTCTTGTTGTATGTCATGCTTGCAACAAGATCCTTAGGAACAACCTTGTCCCAGCCCTCTGACTTATAAACTGCTGTCATGTCAGCTAGAACACCTTGATCAACGTATTGGCCAAGCTCTCCACCTGGGTGTGTCTGCCAGATCTCTGGAACATCTCCACCAGCTAGACGTGTTGCAAGAACTTGCTTTGCGTTAGTTCCAGCTCCACCAGCAACAGCGGCGTTAACAACTTCAAGACCTGAGTTTGCCTTTACAGCTGCAGAAATAATTGCCTGCAACGCAGCATCTTCAGATCCTGAAGTCCACCATGAGAATACTTCTATCTTGCCAGAGGCATTTGCTGGTGCAATTGAAACAGACAGAGACAATGCAACAGCTGTGAAAACTGCAACACCGACTTTACCTTTTGCTTTGAACATATTTTCTCCTTATTCTGGGGCGAATCCTCGAAATGAAGATTCGATTTTTGCCTTTACCTTGTTAAAGAAATCAGCGATCTGTTGCGACCATTTCTCCACCGAGCACCTTGTCTAAGGCTTCGGTGAAGAAGTACTCGCCCCACATCACTGACTCATCTACCCCAAGGTTTTTTTGCTCGTGGTAACTGCCGTGCTTTAACACGCCTTCCCATTCCGGCTCGTCGATCGCTAAGTACTCAGGTGAGCACATTGCCTCGATTGATCGGATTGCGAAGTCTGCGTATTTCTTAGCCTTAGTTGGTTCATCAACTAACTGACTAAGTTGTAGAAGTCCACTAGCGGCGATAGCCCCTGCTGAGGACTCCACACTCATTGCTGGGTTAATTTCTTCCCAGTCATTTGGTGGAATTATTCGATCGCCTGTGCGATCAATAAAGAAATCTGCTGTTGCAATTGCTGCTTCTAGGTAGCGCTTGTCATTTGTAAATGCATAACAAGTTCCAAAACCATAAAGTGCCCATGCTTGTCCGCGCGCCCATGAAGAATCATCGCGCCAACCCTGTTGGGTTGTTTGACGTAAGAAAAATCCAGTGTTCAAATCAAAAATTCCTTCATGTGATGTACTGCCGTCTCCACGGACAAGGTATCTGCGAGTTTGTAAACAGTGCGTATCTACGATGTCGCGGATCTTCTTATCTCCGAGCTGTTCTGCTGCGTAGAAGATGATCCCAACGTTCATCATGATGTCGATAAACGTACTGTCTTCGGCCAAGAAAGAGCGTAAAAATCCTGATTTGCTATTAAATCGTAATGACATTGTCTTTCCTGCAGTCACAACGACCTCATTTATTGCCTTATCACCAGTCTCCTTGTGCCACTTCTTCCAAGTAGGCCAAAAAGTAAAGCCAAGGTCGTGAACGTCTCGGTCTAGCTCTCGACCCTTCAAAAGAGTTGAGTAATGCTCAGCCTTTGGTCGCCAATACTCTTTATCAAGATGATCAGCCAAAATCCACATTTGTCCGCCAAGGAAACCTTCACACCAGTTGGTCCAAGCTTCCTTGCCATGCTTCCACTTTCCTTTTTCTGTAAACAAAGGAAAGTAATCAGGATGGTTTGTAATGAGGTTGCGAACCTTTAGATCAACAACGCCAAGTGCTTGCTTAGCAAGTAACTTAGTTGATTCAGGAATTACAACACCATTCTTTAGTGAACTCATGCAAGCCACTCTTTTCTTTGGCCGGTATGAATTGCAATTGTCTTTAGCTCAGTGAATTCTTCAACAGCATGTCTTCCGAGTTCGCGACCAATACCGCTTTCTCCAAATCCACCAAAACTCATTTCTGGGAACCCATCCATCCAGCAGTTAATCCAAACAGTGCCTGCGCGAACACCCTTTGCAAACTTAATTGCTTGGTCAATGTTCTTAGTCCAAATACCTGAAGAAAGTCCATAGACTGTTGAATTTGCAATTTCAATTGCATCTTCTACACCATCAAATTCGAGTACTGAAAGAACCGGACCAAAAATTTCCTCTTTAGCAATACTCATCTCTGGAGTAACTTTGGTGAAAATTGTTGGCTCAAAGTAGCGGCCCTTATCACTCTTCATTTCATCTCCGCCAAGTACAAGCTTTGCCCCTGATGCCTTACCTTCTGAAATATATTTTTGAATAGTTTCAAGTTGCTCATTGCTGGCAATCGCGCCAACAAGAACCTTCTCATCTAATGGATCTCCGACGCTAACTTTCTTCGCTTTCTCCACAACGATGGCCATGAACTTATCTACAATTGATTTTTGTACAAGGATTCGACTTCCAGAGTTACAGCACTCACCCTGATTGAAGTAGACACCGAAAACAACCGCATCTGCAGCGGCCTCAAGATCGGCATCATCCATAATGATTTGTGGATTTTTTCCGCCAAGCTCGAGCCCAACCTTCTTAAGAGTTCCAGCAGCGGCTGTCATTACTTTCTTACCAACCTCTGTTGAACCTGTGAAAGTAACCATGTTGATGTCTTTGTGTTCTGCGATGCGAGCACCAACTGAACCTTGTCCAGAGACAATATTTACAACACCATCTGGAATGCCAGCATCTTTGCAATACTGACCTAACATCAAGGTTGTTCCAGGTGTTAACTGACTTGGCTTTACAACTGCAGTACATCCGACAGCTAGTGCGAATGGAAGTTTCTGGCTCACAATAAGTAGTGGGAAATTCCAAGGCGTAATGATTCCGACAACACCTATTGGCTCACGAAGAATCAATCCAAGGTAATCCTCGCCGAGTGCATTGTGTGAGTCACCGTATGAATGTTGTGCCAGTGTTGCTGCGTAGTACCAAATCTCTGCTGTCGCTGCTACTTCACCGCGTGCTTGAGCGATTGGCTTTCCACTTTCTAGGGCTTCAATGCGAGCTAGAAGTTCGATATCGCGTTCAATAAACTCTGCAACTTTTCGTAGAGCACGGGCTCGAATAGCACCACTAGTACGTGGCCATGAGCCCTTATCGAATGCTTTGCGTGCAGCAGCAATTGCTACATCAATGTCGCCAACATCTCCATTTGGATATGTTCCGACAACAACATCATGTCCTGGACTAACGCGCTCAAAGCGCTTGCCTGATGATGCTTCAACTGACTTTCCATCAATAGTCATTTTGAAGTCAATTTGCTTAATAGATGTTGTCATCGATTCACTTTCCCTTAAATTTCGGTGGACGTTTTTCACTAAAGGAGTTAATTCCTTCGGCAAGATCTTCAGTTGTTACGGTCAGTGCTCCACCGAAAGCTTCGAGAACTTCGGCATTACTCTTGTTTTCAAAGGTAGACATCAACTGCTTACCTATTTGTTGAGCTACTGGACCAACCTTTTCTAGTTGAGCCAACAATGTTTTTAAACCTGCTTCAATTTCAGAGGCGGCGTAAACATGGTGCAGTAGCCCCCACTCCAAGGCCGTCTTTGAATCAATAATTTGACCGCTTAGCACCATGTATTTTGCGCGGGAAATTCCGATTGCATCTACAAGTCGCCCGGTTCCACCCCATCCTGGAAGTGTTCCAATACCTACCTCTGGCAAACCTAACCGAGCGCTGTCTACTGCAACTTTAAAATCACAAGCAAGTGCGAGCTCTAGTCCCCCGCCCATTGCATCGCCATTGATCACTGCGATTGTTGGTTGTGGAAGCTGAGAAAGTCTCTTATAAATCCGGTGTCCAGAAGGTATCCAATTTCTGCGTGCAGAGTCACGATCATGGGAAGCAAAACTCTTTAAATCTGCTCCGGTGCTAAAAGCCTTATCGCCGGCGCCGGTAACGATTACAAAACGCACATCAACGTTGTTATCTAGCGATCCGAAGATCGAATCTAACTCAGTCATCATCTCTGGTGTAATGCTGTTTCGCTTTTCAGGACGGTTAAGAGTGACCGTAGCGATGTTTCCAGTGATAGTCAGTTGCGCAAGATTGCTCATACCAACACCTCGGGAGAATCAAATATTGAAGAGTCAGTAGTTGCCAAATTATCTGCAACTATCAGAGGTATACCTGCTCTATCTAGAATATCTTTTTGCAAATCTACACCTGGCGCAATTTCAATAACCGTTAGACCTTCTTTGCGAAGTTCTATGACACAACGTTCGGTGACGTAGTAAACCTTTTGGCCATTTGCCAATGCCCGTTGTCCGCTAAATGTTATCTGCGAAACCTCTGGAACAAATTTTGCGATTGAACCATCGCTCTTTATGTTGAGCCCGGCGGTGGAAATTTCAATTTCCTTTTTTCCGGCAGTGAAATATCCGCTGAAAATAATGAACGGCGCACTTGATGTGATATCTGCAAAGCCACCGACTCCTGCTGTTACATGTGTGCGACCAGGTAGATCAGAGACATTTACATTCCCATGAGCATCTACTTCTAGGAAACTCAGCATCGCTGCATTAAATCCGCCACCTTGTAAAAGCGTGAATTGATCTGCGCTCTGCATAAGTGCATCTGGATTATGAGCACACCCAAAAGCAAAACCTGTAACTGGAGTTCCACCGACAGCGCCCTGCTCAATGATCCACGTAACATCTACATGTCCTGGTTTTTCGGTTAATGCACGAGGGACTACTGCAGAAATACCAAATCCAAGATTTACTATCCAACCATTCTGAAGCTCTTGAGCAGCTCTGCGAGCAATGATTGTTTCAAGTGAATAACCTAATGGATCGGCTTCTTCGCCACCTTCGAACTTTTCACCAGAAAGTGATGGTTCATATTTAGTCATTGTTGTTTGCATTTGATCGACATCTATAACTATTGCATCGACAAGAATTCCAGGAACACGAACATGTTTTGGGTCTAAGGTTCCGCCGGCAACAACTCGCTTTACCTGCGCAATCACAATTCCGCCATGGTTATGTGCGGCATATGCCTGATCAAGTGCGCCAAGTGGAGATGCCTCGTGTTCATACGTCAGGTTGCCGTGTTCATCTGCAGTCGTTGCGCGAATAATTGCTACATCTGGAGTTAAGCCTGGATAGAACAACCAGTCTTCTCCACGAAAGTTTTCGACTTTAACGAAATCCTTGGGAGTTTTTTTATTGAGAGCTCCCCCTGAGATACGTGGATCAATAAAGGTGTCCATTCCAACCTTGCTAAAAACACCAGGCTGTTTTGCAGCTCCAGCACGATGCATTTGAAAAATAACTCCACTCGGAAGGTTGTATGCATCGATTTCTTCATTGGCAATCAATTGACGAATCAAAGGAGGCTCAAATGATGAGGGGCCACTTGGGTATGAACCTGCAATTATTTTTGAAAGCAATCCTTTTTTTGAAATATGGTCAATACCTTTAACTCCATACATGTCACCGGCAGCAATTGGACTTATAGCCGTAAGATTTTTTGGAGATGACTCTTTTTCAAATCGTTCACCAATTGCTTTTAGAACGAAATCTGGACAACCAAGAGCAGAAGATGAAGAGATCGTAATGACCGCACCATCTTCAATCAGTTTTGCTGCAGCTTCGCCGCTCAAAACCGGGACCTTAAGTCCATCTCTTAATGTTGTTGATTTGCTCATTAATTTGCACCTTGCGTTAGTGCTACAACGTCAATAGTTTTCTTCTGTTTTGCAGATTCAAGTGCGGCTACTGCTCCTGCAAGTGAAGCGATTCCATCCTTGCCATCGGCTGCAGGTGAACCATTTCCTTTGGTTGCCGCTTCAAATTTACGAAGTGAATAGACATAAAGATTTTCGCGATCATCAGGTTCAATTATTTGATCACCTGCTGCAGTGCGAAGTCTTATTTCGCCAACGGGATCTTGGCCCATAACATTTGTCGCAATGATGGATCCGGCGCTTCCATTAATCTCGAAAGAGGTTACTCCGTATGGAACAACAAATGATTCATGGGTAGATACCAAAGCGCCATTACTCATTCGGAATGAACACATTGATGAATCCTCGATCCCGTTTTGACCAAGCGATTGGGTAGATACAAGAGTTGTCACTTCAACAACATCCGCACCTAACGCTGCTCGAATAGTGTCGACATCGTGAACTACGATGTCGAGAACCACACCAGCACCTTTAGCTGCAGCATCTAATCGCCAGCCACGAAGACGTTCTGGTAGCGAAACAGCATGGTTGATTCGTGCTGAAAAGACTGTACCGATTTTTCCAGTTGAAATGATCTCGCGAATCTTGCGATGAGTACCAGAGCAACGTAAGTGGTGGTTTGTAGCAAAAACTACGCCGCACTCGGCAGCTATCTCAACCATTTTCTTTGCAGTCGCAATTTCCATCGCAAGTGGTTTTTCGCACAAAACATGTTTTTTTGCTCGAGCTGCAGCAATGGCTTGCTCGGCATGAATCTCATTTGTCGTACTGACATAAACCGCATCAACTGGCCAGTTAACTGCTTCTTCAAGAGATGTTGTGAAATTACTTATTCCATTTTCAGCCGCATAGCTTTTTGCGCGATCGGTGCTAGAGCTCATAACGCCATAAACCTCGTGGCCAAGTTCACGCATGGCAGGGATTAGTCGAGTTGCAGCAATATCGCTTGCGCCAATTAGTGACCACTTCATTATGAGACCTTCTTATCTTCTGAACATCCACAGCTTTCGCGAATGATGAGTTTGTTATTTAAGAAGACGGTCTTCTTAACCTTTTCTTTACCTGCGATTATTTCTAAAAGAGATTCTGCAGCTTTACGTCCGAGCTCTGGTGCGTTCACATCAACGGTTGAAAGGGCTGGAGTTTCAAACTTTGAAGACTCAATATCATCGATACTTATCAAAGAAATATCACGGCCAACTTCATGCTTACTATCTCTCAAAGCTGCCAGGATTCCAGATGCAACAATGTCGTTATAAGCAAGAATTCCAACGTTGTCGATTCCAGATGCAATCAATTCTTTTGCTAAATTAAATCCTGATTGACGTGTTGCACCATCGCCCATGACCTTAACTCTGGATACAGGAAACTTTTCTTCTTGTGTGGCGCGAGTTAGTCCTTCTACGCGCTCGTTGTGAGCAGGTGTGCCAACTTGACCACCTATTAGAACAATATTTTTACGCTTATGTGCGATGAGATGACGCACAGCTTCGTATGCACCAGAGACGTTGTCTGTGCCAATGTAATGAAGATTAACTTTTGAAATTCGGCGAGTAAGTAGAACGGTTGGAATATTTAAAGTTAGAAGTCGAGAAAAATCATCAGCTGATGTTCCATAAGCCGGAACGATAATGAGACCATCTACTCGGGACTCAAGCATTGAATTGATTAACCGCTTTTGTGCCCCAAGATCTTCAGAGTGTTGCCCAAGAAGAACTGTTTTTCCTTCTACGCCAAGGAACTGTTCAACACCATTTGTTAACTCAGCGAAGAAAGGATTGCTGACACTGCTGACGATTAAACCGAGGTTTCCGGTTTGGCGACTACGCAGACTGGCTGCTGCTCTGTTATAGACATAGCCAAGTTGAAGAGCAGACTCTTGCACCTTCTTACGCGTTGCATCTGCAACTAATGGACTTCCTTGCATCACCAAAGAAACAGTGGATTTTGAAACTCCTAGGTCAGATGCGATGTCTTGGAGGGTTATTTCATTGCCCATTGGTCACTGCACCCCCCCATTTTTGGAACGATATAAAAAATCCATGCGGGTACTTAACCATGGCGATTAGGTCTAGGGATAGGGGTTTAGGCAATCTTTATACAATCGTGACTATTGATCGTTTGCCCATACGCACGCTGGATTAGGCCAGAAATCTGGTCAAAATGCCCTCCAAGTAAGGTCGACTGCCAGTTGAATGCTCCTGAACCCCTTGATTTGGGCGTTAATTTCTTCTCAGCGTCCTTAGAGTCGTAGCCGCTGCCATGCGTCTTAATTGCCCAATAATTTCTATTGACGGCTAGGCCCAAATAATTGGACGGCTATTTGTAAGGCCATTTTTTAAACGACGGACAATTTGTTCCAGAATACCAAGATCTAATTCATGAAATGATGCCCGTCTCTACTCTTCACAACTTGTAGAGTCTGCACTTCTAGGGGCGGTAGCTCAGTTGGTTAGAGCCCAGAACTCATAATTCTGTCGTCGTCGGTTCGAGCCCGACCCGCCCCACGTAAGAACCCTAAGAATTAACTCTGCAGATCAAAACGATCTGCGTTCATTACCTTGGTCCACACAGCAACAAAGTCTTTGACAAACTTTTCCTTGTTATCGTTTTGAGCATAGACCTCAGCATATGAGCGGAGAATTGAGTTAGAGCCAAAGACTAGATCCACACGTGTGGCTGTCCAATCAACAGATCCGCTCTTTCGATCCCGGATGTTGTAGAGGTTCTCCCCTGCTGGCTCCCACACGTACTTCATGTCAGTTAAGTTCACAAAGAAATCAGTTGAAAGTGCGCCGACATTCTTTGTAAAGACTCCATGAGATGTGCCTGCGTGGTTAGTACCAAGCACGCGCATTCCACCAATCAACACTGTCATTTCAGGAGCAGTAAGGCCCAGAAGTTGAGCTTTATCCAGTAGTAATTCTTCTGGTGATACTGCGTAATCCTTCTTCACCCAATTGCGGAATCCATCATGAATGGGTTCCAGAACACCGTAGCTTGCAACATCGGTTTGTGCCTGTGTTGCATCGCCGCGACCTGGTGTAAATGGAACTGAAATCTTTACTCCAGCAGCAGCTGCTGCTTTTTCGACTCCAATGTTTCCAGCCAAAACAATCACATCTGCGATGCTTGCACCGGATGCTTGTGCAATTGGCTCCAGAGCAGCAAGTACTTTGTTTAATCGTGCAGGCTCATTGCCTTCCCACTTACGGGCTGGCTCTAAACGAATACGAGATCCATTTGCTCCACCGCGAAGGTCAGAACCACGAAATGTTCGTGCGCTGTCCCAAGCAGTTGCTACCAACTCTGAAACTGAGAGTCCGCGTGCTTCAATCTTTGCCTTTACTGCGCCAACATCATAAGAAGTTGTTCCTGCAGGAATTGGATCCTGCCAAATCAGCTCTTCTGCTGGAACATCAGGTCCGATGTAGCGAATCTTTGGACCCATGTCGCGGTGGGTTAATTTAAACCAAGCACGCGCAAATGCATCATCTAGGTGTGCAGGTTCTGCATGGAACTTCTTAGAGATCTCCAAATAAATTGGATCAATAATCATCGCCATATCTGCATCTGTCATCATTGGGTTATAGCGAATTGATGAATCTTCAACATCTACAGGCTTATCAGCTTCAACAATATTTGTTGGCTCCCACTGATGTGCACCAGCTGGAGATTTCACAAGTGCCCACTCATGCTTAAAGAGCATTTCAAAGTAACCGGCATCCCACTTAGTTGGCTCACTTGTCCAAGCACCTTCAATGCCACTAGTAACTGTGTTGCGACCAACGCCACGCTTTGTGTGGTTGTTCCATCCCAAACCTTGCTCAAAAATATCTGCAGCCTCTGGTGCTGCTCCCAATAGAGATGCATCACCATTTCCGTGGGCTTTTCCAACTGTGTGTCCACCTGCTGTTAAGGCAACGGTCTCTTCATCATTCATTGCCATGCGCGCAAACGTTTCACGGATATGTTGCGCGGTTAGTGCCGGATTAGAAACTCCATTAATACCCTCAGGATTGACATAAATTAATCCCATCTGAACTGCAGCCAGTGGGTTTTCTAATGAGCTGGCATCTGTTGTGTCTGCATATCGCTCATCACTTGGCATCATTAATTCAGATTCTGAACCCCAGTAGATGTCTTTTTCTGGGTGCCAAACATCTTCGCGACCAAAAGCAAATCCGAAAGTCTTTAGGCCCATGCTTTCATAAGCGATAGTTCCGGCAAGAATAAATAAATCTGCCCAGCTGAGTTTGTTTCCGTACTTTTGCTTAATTGGCCAAAGCAATCGACGAGCTTTATCTAGATTGCCGTTATCTGGCCATGAGTTAAGAGGAGCAAATCTAAAACTTCCTGTCCCTGCGCCGCCGCGTCCATCGGCAACACGATATGTACCAGCTGAGTGCCATGCCATACGAATCATCAATCCACCGTAGTGACCCCAATCTGCTGGCCACCACTCTTGTGTTTGAGTCATGAATTGATGCAGATCCTTTTTCACTGAAGCAAAATCTAAAGTTTTAACTTCTTTGCGGTAATCAAAATCTTCTCCCAGAGGGTTTGTCTTGCGATCGTGTTGATGCAAAATATCTAGCTTGAGCGCCTTGGGCCACAAATATGTGTTTGACTCACTTACTTGAGTGTTTGCACCATGTGCTACTGGGCATTTTGCTTCCATGATTCCCCCTGTTTGTTGCCTTGAATAGCGCTAAGTATGGATGCAGCAGTACAGGCTGGCAAATTATGAGAAAAAGGCTGAGTTCCTCACCAGAATGATAAAGAAATGGACCGTCCATGACACAGCCAAATACATCATCACCCCTTCTGAACGTGACCATTAATACAGTTTTGGGGTTCTCGGTATATTTGCTTTTTCTGCGTAATATCTAACTGGCAAAGATGGTGCAAAGAGTCCATCTAGGGATAGCCCCATTTCTATAAAGTGATCACAGAGCACATTTCTAGTGCCAACTCTCAATCCATTAAGTAATCTCGTTATGAAGGATTAAGTATCTATTTTAGGTTTAACCTTAAAGACATGAGTGATCGAATATTAGTTGTAGTCGATGATGCTTTTGAAATGTCCACACTAGTTGCAGCTTTACGCTTACATGAGATTGATGTGATTGGGGAAGCTAAAAGTGAGACTGTTGCAATCAATTTGCTTCGCCGATTGCAACCAGATGTAGTTCTGCTTGATATGAACAGTGTCGGTATATCTGCCGTAAAGATCGCAGCCAGTATGCGCAAAGTTAATCCACTCATTGGAATCGTTATTCTCACCAGTTGTTCTGATCTTCGCCTTATGGGTGAATCCAACGATGAAGTGCCAGTTGGAGCGAAAATACTAGTGAAGAAGTCAATCGTAGACTTCACAGTCTTATGCGATGCGATAAGAGAATCAAAGATTGCAGCTGTTGAAAAACACAAAGTGACATGGATTAATGGCAATACTTCATTCCAAGACCACGGAGTTGCGGTCTTGATGGCCCATCTGACAAATACACAGGCCGAGGTGCTTCGATTAGTTGCAGATGGAATGACTAATGCCCAGATAGGGCGCACACGATATGTCAGTGAAAAGTCTGTGGAACAAGTAATTTCACGAGTTGCACAGGAGTTGCATGTGCAGCCAGATGCGAATATGAATATGAGAGTGCAACTTGTTGGTGAGTATTACCGCTGGTTAGGCGCGCCACACCACTAACCACCAGCGTTCATAGGTAAAGTTTGCGCCTATGGAACTGCAAGATATACGCAATCGATGGAACGAAGTTCTCGATGCAGTTCTTGAAGTTGATCGGGTTTCATGGATTGCATTCTTTGATGCCCGATTGGCCGACTTTGATGGTCAGATCCTTACTTTAGATTTTTCAGATGCCCGTAAGCTTTCAAGCTCTCACGAATTTTCAGAGACGCGATTGAAGCAACAGCAGATTCTCATTGCAGCGATTAACTCTGTGCTGGCTATCGATGTAGAAATAAGTGAGCGATGAAGATCCGAGCCGCAATCACAGCTATCGCGCTGACACTTCTGCTCATTGAATCACCGCAGGTCCAAGCTGCTTCTAGCTCGCTCACTCTTTCATTACAACAAACACCATCGGCTACTGATTCAGTTGTAACTTTCTACGGCACCATTAAACCGGCTCGTTCAGGCTTGAGCGTTAAAATTCAAGGCAATACATCTGGTTCCTGGAAGTCCACCCGCTTTACGACTAAAACCACTAAAGCAGGAACATGGAAAATTGTGGCCGTTGCAACTTCATTTGATATCCCTATTAAATACCGCGCTCAGGTGAATATTGCGGGCAAGATAACAAACTCCCCTATTCGCACAATCACTATGAAGAAACTGCCGCAGATTTCAACCTTAGATCCTTCATTAGCTGTCGAATCCCTTGGTCCTGGTGGGCGTATTCATGGAGCTGATGTAAGTAGATGGCAGCATCCAAATGATAAGCCAATTGATTTCTCAGTAGCTTATGCCTCTGGACTTCGCTTTGTCATGATCAAGGCATCAGATACAAGAGATACAGCAGATGCTCTTGCACTTAAATATCTCATAATGGATCACGCTGCAGCGCAAGCCGCTGGTCTCTACACAGGTTTTTATCACTATGCGATTTTGCCTGATGTCAGTGATTCAGATGGAATCATCCGTGATGCAACTGCACAAGCACAAAAAGTATTGTGGAGATTAGCTGCCATCGGTGGTTACACCGAAAGAGATCTCTCTTATGCCTTAGATCTAGAGAATAAGTGTGTGCGCGTATCTTCTTCAGGTGCCTGCCAGAAATATGCCAGCCGTGCAGCAGTAACGCTGTGGGCAGAGACATTCTTAGGGCTGCTTAAAGAAAAGACTGGAAGAACTCCCATCCTTTACTCATATTCAAACTTTCTAGAAAGTTCAATGAATAAGAGTGCCAAGTTGGCTCAATACCCTCTATGGCTAGCCCAGTATGCACTTGATCCATTTAACCCAATCAATCAACCTGGTATTAAAGCTGCTGGTTGCTACGTGCACTCATGGACTGGTGCTAACTGTGATTCACAATGGACTATTTGGCAATACACATCTTGCGGAATCGCACCTAAGTATGGTGTTCCAGGTACTCGACTTGATCTCAACATCTTTAGAGGAAGCGCTTCGGATTTTCTTAATCTGACTAAAGGAAGCTGGGTGCCTTCATTAGTTGATTTGATGCCAAATAATGAGCCAACACAAATGGTTATCAATGCGCAATCGGCAAGTACAACAAACAAGTTAGTTACCTTTAAAACAACTGTCACGCGTCCTGATTCAAATCCGGTTGTGACTGGTGCGGTAAAACTTGTCTTTGACGCTGCAACTGCCCCAAAAACGAGACCAGTTCAAACAGTATTACGTGCCACAAGTGGTGAATGGACCTTAGCTATTAAGGGAGTTCCCGCTGGAACATATAGTGGAAAAGTTGTTTATACCGATGTGTCACAAACACATGCCGAGAGCTCTCAATCAGTAACGTTTACTGTGGTTCAAGGTCCAACGCCTTCACCAAGTGCAGCACCAACTAAGCAGCCAACGAAGAAACCTTCAGCAGATAGTTGTAAGAATCAGATTAAGAACTAAGACTTTCATGTTCTTCAAGTAGTTCATCAAGTGCTTCAAGTTCACGATCTACTAGCTCTTCATATGCCGTAACTGATGCTTTTCGCTCTTTTGCACTCCACCCAAGTACAGGGGCAATAATTGCAGCAATATCATCTGCTAAGTACACGCCGTGATCGCTGGCTTCAAAGGCGATTCGGGTACGGCGCGAGATAACATCATCAACTGTTCGTGCACCTTCATGACTAGCCGCATATTCAATCTCAGCCTTTATATAAAGCAGATCTTTATCTACTTTTGCTGCCAGCTTTGGATTCGCTTCGATAAGTGCAAGAACTTCACTAATCATTGAGCCATAGCGATCGAGCAAGTGAGTAATAGTTACAGCATCTAGGCCACTGGATTCACTTAAGCGCTCTACTTGTTGGGCTAATGCAAAGTAACCATCAGCACCAACTAATGGAAGTTTCTCTGTTACAGACTCAGGCTTAAGAGCGCGAAGTTCAATCACTGCGCGATCAATGACATCTTTAGCCATCACTCGATAGGTGGTGTATTTGCCGCCAGCAATACTGACAAAGCCTGCAGCTGGTCGATCAACTGTGTGTTCACGCGAGAGTTTGGTTGTTGCAGAGTCTTTATTATTTGCAACCAATGGTCGCAACCCTGCATAAACACCGATAACTTGAGAAACATCTAACTGAGGAGATAACACGCGGTTGGCTTGATCCAAAATGTATTGAACATCTTCTCGGCTAGCAAAAGGTTCTGCTCGATTTCCGGTGTATGGAGTATCGGTTGTTCCAACGATCCACTTATCTCCCCATGGAATCAAGAACAGAACTGAAATTGGAGTTTTAAGAATAATTCCAGCGTTCGATTTAATCGCTGAGCCTGGCAGAACGATATGAACACCTTTACTCATGGTCACGCCATAGCCTGGCTTTAATTCAAACTTTGCATGCAGTTCATCACTCCACACACCAGCACACATAACTGTGGCTTTTGCAGTGATGTTTATGGTTTTACCTGATTCTAAATCTTTGGCTTTGACTCCAACAACGCGCTTGCCTTCACGCAAGAGAGATTGTGCGCTAACGCGTGTTGCAATCACTGCGCCATGGCGGGCAGCCGTGCGCGCGATTGTCATTGTGTGGCGTGCATCATCTACCTGTGCATCAAAATACTTAATCGCTCCAGTAATTAAATCTGGGCGCAAAGAAGGTGCAATCTCATTAATCTGCTTTTGGCCAATGTGTTTGTGCCAAGGAAGTGAGCGCTGGAAACCACGGAGTGCGTCATAGAGTGCAAGACCGGCACCAACGTATGTACGCTCTTTGAATTTTTCTGTCAGTGGGAATAAGAATCCAACTGGCTTAACTAAATGTGGAGACAAAGAAGAAACCATGAGTTCGCGCTCATGAAGTGCTTCACGTACTAACTTAAAGTCATATTGTTCTAGGTATCGCAGACCACCGTGAATAAGTTTGCTGGAACGGCTAGAAGTTCCTGATGCCAAATCTTGAGATTCAATCAAAGCAACTTTCAGACCACGTGATGCGGCATCAAGGGCCGCCCCAACGCCTGTGACTCCCCCACCAATTACTAAGATGTCAAAGGATTCACTCGATAATTGTGAAATGGCGCTGTCACGCTGCTCGGGGCTTAGCTGTGACAGGAACATAAGCGTTGCATCTCCATTTC
>Ga0209358_10001004_pt1 | contig 23413 bp, 21 predicted proteins | sample LauGreFa1BDMLBSN_2_FD_187574 | JGI IMG/M metagenome (GOLD analysis project Ga0209358, IMG submission 187574) | Freshwater lake microbial communities from Lake Michigan, USA - Fa13.BD.MLB.SN (SPAdes) (version 2) | ecosystem: Environmental > Aquatic > Freshwater > Lake | place: Lake Michigan, USA...
GTTGTAACTGGCTCGAAGTCTTTAAATCTTTCTACTAAGATACCGACCTCTGGTACTGCTTTAAACTTATAGTAATATGATTTTAGACTATCCCAAATATCTTTATGTGAAGTAAATATCTCATCTACATTGTCAGCAAGCAGTGTGCTAATGTCTTTATTCTTGCATACTGCAGAGATTAATTCTGCCTCTGTATTCATTCTGCTCCGCCTTCTACCATTTTCTTAGTCGCCTCCCTGAGAGCACGACGGTTTAAAATATCCTTTTCAATCTCCACCTTTAGGTAGTCAATCTTATCAAAGTTATAGAAAAAGAAATTTAAAGGGTGGCCTGACTTACTGGTTTTAAAATAGTAAATCAACAACTCCTTTGCACGTTCAAATCCTACACTATCAATAACATCTTGCATAGCCCACTTTTCACGAAACTTATTTATACGTGGCTTCTTGTTATATCGCTCTTTGTATAATGATTCGTATAGGCCAATTAAAACATATGGCTCTTTCTCATTTGCCACGCTTTAGTTCCTCTTCTACTTCACGAGTCTTTTCAATAAGCTTTTCTTCTACAAACTTATATACTCTTTCTGTAGCCACATTTACAGTCTCTCCAGCACGAAGATCATCTTCCACTCCAACACCTATCTTGATGCTTTCATAGTTTCCGAGGTTGCGTGTGAATGATAGGTCTACCTTAACTCTAGTTGTCATCTGTGCTCCTTCTTAATATGGTTAGATAATGTCATGTGTGCAAAATCAGATCGAACCTCAAGTTCTTTATTGCACTCAGGACATATAACTATGCGACTGCTTGCCATTATTCCGCCTTCCAGACAGGTACAAACGAACCGTCAACGGTCTTAGTATACAATATTAAGTTGTGTTTGAGAAGAGCCTGTAATTCTGAGCGTGATGGAAGATCCCTGATATGACCAGCATCAATAATAAATTGATGAATGTCCAAAATGTCCGATTCGCTTAACATGTATCTAGACCATGTACTATCTGGATTACTAATAGGATAAACTTTCTGGGGCTTTTTTATTTTACCCTGCAGAATATATTCTTCTATTGTTACTCTATGTCTACCTAATATTTCACCAGCCTCAATAATGCTGTAAGCTTTCTCCATGCTCTTTTCAACCTGAGAATAAGAATACATCACACGCTTTTTGTCTGGATAGCACCAAGCAATGATCTCATCTTTTGCCCTAGAAGCTTTAAGAACCTTATGGATCTTTCCGTTTAGGAAGAAATAGAAGAACTTTTTGCGTAATCCCTGTCTGTTTTTTCTAGCCATTTACCAAACGCATTCGTTTCCTTATTGATCATCCAACGCTTTCCGCATAGAATGCAAAACAATTCTGTGTGTAATTTTTGAGAAAATACTCTGTCAATAAAAACTCTACCATTACATCTTTGACATTTCATCATACGGAGAATAGCTTTCCATCCACAACGCATGTATAGTCTGGAGAAATATGAATCATTTGAATGTGTGGATAATCATTTACAATATGAGCAATGGCAAATCCCTTTTGCCAATCATGATGCTGAGTATACTTCATTCCGTCACTCTTTTCATCGCACATATGTCCAATTTCATATCCACGTAGAGTTTCTCCCTCACCATTATTTCTTAGCTCATATGTTACCATATGTGAAGCAATTCGGTGTGAGTGTCCTCTAATTAAAGAGATCTGCATATCTTCCATATCTTTTCTTGCAGAACCTGTTGCTGCAATAGATAGACCGTGGTGAACGTGAATATCTCCGAAACGGCGCTTAGGAAGCTCATTATAATAAATATATTCGTAGCCTAATGAATCTAGCGACCACAATGCTTCTGGTGTTACTTCATTAATATAGTCTGGAAGTTTTGCATCAACATAGTTAAAGATACGAACATCATGATTTCCAAGTGCTGAGAATAGCTGAGCGTCTGGAAGCATATCACGAGTCTTTGTATAAAAATCTCTTGCGCCTTTTGCCTCATGGCGCATCGTAGGTACAATCAAATCTTTGCTATCTGTTTTATGAAGGTTCATAAACTCTGCTGAGCGACCCTCTGTATACTTGCTATAACAAGCCTGATCATCTGTATCCCCAAGGTAGTCCACAACATCTGGCTTAAACCATTTCATTACCTTAAACCATAGCTCAATGGCCTTATCATCCTGATACGGGAACTGCTGATCGGACGATAGCATCCATTTTAAATCGTTTGACATTAATTTTCCTTGCGTAAAAAAAGTCACGGAGTCGTGACTTAGATGTTATAGAAATTGTAGCATATATTGCTAGCCTGTCAATAGGCTATTGCTATATAGTTTAACCAAACTTTATGTTGTTTTGCGCTTGTTGGCATATAGCATATTGCTGTAAACCCGCTGGCATTTGTTGACTGAGTTGCAACATTAATTCCTGGGTGCCATGTTTCTGATGTTCTAGACATTCTGCTTCCGACAACAACTACTGGGGTCTTAGGAAAATCGCTTTTGAATTTAATAGTAAGCTCATTTACTTTTCCTGGGACAAGAAGCCACTCGATAGAGTTTTCAGCTTGAATCATTGGTTGAACGGTAGCCTGTGGCTGAGCAGTAGTCATATTTTGTGCACCAGTGATACTAATATTAGTAGTTGAAGCACCAATTTGCGGGATCTTTGCAGCAAGGTTATTAACCTTTAATTCAAGGTCACCAAGCTTTGATGCGTCTAACGGTTCTCCATCAACAAATGCCATTATAGTTTTTCTCCTAAATCGTGTGCTGAGACTTCCGCCTCAGATACTTCTATTACCTTAGATCTGTCCAAGCCGTACTTGGTAAACGAATCTGGGTCCACAATGTGTCTTAGTTTATTTTGTGATACTAGATACATTTTACCATCTGCCATGTTCTTGATCAAGGTGCCGTCTCTAAAGCCTAGCTTACCAACTAGCTTAACTCCTGATAATGCCGCCTCAGTTGCTAATACCGTAGTAAAGCACCAAGACTGGGCAGCCCTATCCGAAATCAATCTGTATCTCTTGCCATCTTTAATCCAATAAGTATCTTTATCTGTTTTAACAGCGATACCTGAAGGGAAATTAGTTGGCTGAGAGATTGCTAAGGTGGGTTTCGTATTCCTTAATAGCCTCAACCTTTTCCTCTTTATCTTCAATTAGTTTAGTAATTTCTGCTCTTAGAAATGCAATCTGGGTTTCATAGTTAGAAACTATTTCTCCAATACGCTGTTGTAGAGCTGTAATAACTAGTTCGGCTTTTTCTGCCATTTTATTCCTATTCTGTTACTGTAAGAGAATCTTGTTCTAAAACCAATGCTGATTTCTTAGCATTTGCCTCAGAGACTCTTGAGTTGATAGCAGCAATTTGTGCTGGATCTGGTGATGAAACGGCATTAGCCTGAATTAAATCTAGCTCATATCCGTATAAAATATAGTCTATAGACTTAATATGCTGATTAACAATATTTAATTTTTCTTCATTACTTAAGGTACTTGTCATTTTTCCTCCTTCTTTATTATATCAAAATGTTAGCCATTTGACAATATGTCTTGACGCTTTTGCTCAAGCAAAGCCATCTTTAACAGTGCATTGTCTCTATACAGCCTCATTTGAACCACTGGCTCTCTATCTGGGTCTACCCCAGTTTCAGCTTCAAACATCTCTAACTCTAGATTGTAATTATATAAAGCCTCAGTTAAAAAACCAATCTTTGAATCAATAATAAACAACTTATCTTCATTGCTTAACTCATTAGTCATTTTTTTCCTCCTTGTGTATATTCTATCATTTTAAATGAATCCTGTAAATGGACCCCTGTACTCATTTCCGTCTGTTCCAAATATATATGGCTGAACTCTACCAAATCTAGGTGATGGGGAATATGTCACGTCTCCTCTAGCGGAAGAAATAAGGTAAGGTCTAAATGTTCCCTGAACTGATGTATATGTATCATTTGATGTAGTATATGTCCAATAACTTGGAGATCCAGACTGATGTGTTCCAGAAGCTGAAGCCGTTTGCCTTACTTCCCAGTTCCAACCTCTTGTTGTTGTTGTGCTTCCGCTAAAGCTAAATGTACCATTTGTCCATCCCCATTTATAGTTTGCTGGAGCAGTGGTAATTCTTTGGAAGTTTGATCCAGAAGTCCATCCAGGTAAAGTTCCATTCCATGTTGGTGTTACAAATACCGCATTCCATACTGCTGTAGCAGTTGCATTTGCTGAGCCAAATGTATATGATCCACCTCCAGAATAAGTAGTTCCTCCAATATTCCATCCACCAAAGCTAAATCCAGATCGTGTTCCAGCTCCTGATGCCAATGTAATTGTGGTACCGCTTGCTCCAGTTTGAGATGATGGAGTAGTAGATCCGCCGTTTGCAGAATATGAAAGGGTATATGTAACAACCGTAGCAGCTGTTCCAGTTACAGTTGTTGATGCGGTATTATATCCAGAAACAGATTTATTAACTGTTATTGTAGAGGACTGGGCAGATGATAATCCTGATGCCGTAACCGCACCAGTCGAAGAGTCTACGCTTCCAGAACCAGCGGTTGCTGAAACGTATGAGTACGAGGCTCCTGTTTGTGCGCCAGAATTTATAGAAGCCGTCCACCCACCAGCTGCAGAAGTTGCAGATCCATATGAAAATGCAACTGCGTCGGCATTTGCAGATGTAATTTGATTACCAAAATAATAATATGTAGTTCCATTAACTCCCACAACTGTATCTCTTACAGCAAATACATAGGGTGTTCCTGCAGGATCTGAGGTGGTAATCACATATGGATTTGCTGTTCTAAATGATGATAATGTATTTCCTGACGGAGACACAAGGTTTGATGTATTTGTAGAATAAAGTAGTACGGATGTTACTGATGCCGCATTATTATAAGTTCCAGCAGACCAAGTAATGCTATCAAGATACTTAACGATAGATGTAGAAAATGTATTAGTTGCTCTTGCTGTAGGGGCTGATATTTGGGAAACTGCTGAAGAGGTAACAGTAAAAGGATATCCAGAACTCCAAGCACTGGCAAGAGTTGATGGACCCACACTTGTTTCTCCAGCTGTTTCAACAGATCTAATATACATATAATATGTAGAACTAGCATTTGATGGTCCAGTAGTATCTGTTAGTTGACTAGCTGACGATCCAGATGCATCTGGAGTATACTGTACTGTTGGAGACAATGAGCTGGAGGTTGTCCAATACATTTGATAAAAAGGACCAGATCCTCCATTATAGAAAGCAGTTACTGGAGCACCCTCAAGTCCAGATGAGACAGAAGTAATTGTTGGTGCTGTTTTTAAATTTGCAACTGTAACTGTTGCTGTTGCATCTTCACCATGTGGGACTGCTCTAACTGTTACAGTGTATGTTCCAGTGTTACTATATGACCAGGTATTGCTATAAGTTGGATTTAATGTACCGTTTGCCCATTCTCCCGCTGGCAAGTAACCACTGTTGTTGCCGTCTCCATAGTAAATAATGTATTGTCTTGGATAAGCATTTGTAGATGGTGTTGCTGGAAATCCCGCAAAAGTTCCAGAGATGGTCACATTTGAATTAGTGGCAACCGTTGAAGGACTAACTGAAACTGTTGGATCAATTCTTTTTGATATGTAATGTATTTCTGGAACAAGGTCGCTGTTATTATAATATACTCTTGGTCCGCCTCTTAACGCACTTAATTCTACTTCTAGCCACCATGTAGGACCAGATCCTCCTCCATTAAAAAAGGTTGAAGATAGATCAAAGTAGTCAGAAAACGTTGCAACAGTTCCGTTAACAGAAACATCGCTTATATATCCATTTCCGCTTCCATCACTATTCCATGAATCCCATGCCGCTGCTTCTCCAGCTGGTGTGTCAGCTTGAAGTACTCCAGTAGAAGGTTTATAGTATCTTAGTGAGTCATAGTTAAAAACCCTGTATCTAATTCTAATAGTAGTATTTGAATCATATCCACTAAGTTGACCAGTATACTGATTCAATGTTCCAGTAGGCCATCTATTACGGTTATCAAGACCATTTTTGTCATAGTAGTCTTTTACTGCTACATTAGAAAATGTTAGGGCGGATCCAATTACACCATCTGTTGGAAAAGACCCTAAAAAGAAACCATCTGTATACCCAAAATGTCTTGTGTAGGAGCTAACTACAATAATTTCAGCAACAATATAGTAACCAATATCTGTAGATGTTGGGGTATAGTAGCTTGTACCAGATCTAGAGGTAGAGCTTGGTGTTCCAGTAGTAGTAACATTAACACTTTCTTGTTTAATTAAAGTTCCGCCAGCGTCTGTATTAGTAGACCTCCACCATCTTATATAAGAAGATTCAGACTCTACGCTATTATAATAATAGTTTTCTAAACTATAATTAAATGCTAGCTGTGTACCCACTTGTTCGCTTTCATTCCACCCAAAATCAATGGTGGCTGGAGCACTTTTAATCATTTTAATTGCTGGAGAGATCGGATAGATTTCATTTGCAGAAGAACCATTCTGAACGGTCAGTTCGAAGAATAGGTACTGCTCGTCGCATGCCGTTCTCATTGCTGTTGTTACTCCTCCAGCAGATGTAAACCTATCATCATTTACTATTGTAGTTCTGCTAAGAGAAGATGCACTAGATCCTCTGGTAAATTTTCTTCCGAATAGAGAGGTATAGTTTGTATATACTCCATCTTTACCAAACAGGTTGGCATTTAAAAATTGTGGGCTTGTTGCTACTGGCCCATCATAAATAGTTCCAGCGCCAGTATTTGTAGATCTAATAGATGGGGCAGTTGTTGTATCTGGTAGAGAGGCTTTAGTAAAAACTTTAACCCAGGTAGCTACGCTATTAACAGTTTTCTTTAAGAAAACATTTTTTACTTCTGCCCAGCCAGTTGTTTTTTTAACAAATATGGATTTAATTTCTGTCCATGTATCTACGTTGCTAATCTTTTTCTTAATAAAAGTTTTTGGCATTTATATCACGTCGCAGTTGAGAAGTAAAGATCTCCAGTTAGTCCTAGCGTATTGCTTGGACTAGAAGAGCCTCCTGTAATTACAGCTCTTCCTCTGCTCATTCTACCAGCAGAGTCTACTTGAAGAAAAGCTGGAGACTCTTTGCTAGAATCTGTAGTACTGCTTCTGTGTAATGTCGTAAAGCCAGCAGTGGAATCTCCATAAATCATTATGTTTTTATCTGTTGCATCAGCAACAATACTTATTCCAATATAGCCTGTAGGATGATTTGCCCATAAGTCTACCGAACCACCTTTGCCAGATCCTGTTCCAGAACCAAGCCACAGTTCTCCGTAATAAAAAGATGTGCTGTACGGTATTGCTCCAGCATAAGTAGCATCTGTAAATCTAATATCATTAGTTGTAACAGTTTGAGGATCTGTTGCACTTATCCAATCACCTTCATCATCATAATACCCGCTACTTCCTGGATATGTAAATGAAGATGTTCCTGCACTTATTGCATAATTTGATGCTGAGAAAAATAATTTTGTTGATGCTACTCCAGTTTGGCCAGCTGTACCAGTCATTGTAATATCTGCTCCAGTAATAGTAGAGCCAGATGTTATAGAGCCTTTTACTGTAAGTATTCCTGCTGGAGTTAATGAAAAATTACCAGCACCATCTTTAATTCCTTCAATTGGGTCTATTGTAATTGATCCTACAGCTCCATACGTATCCGCTACTCCCTTAACTAATGTAATTCTTGGAGTTAATGGATTTAATGTTATATAGTTTGCTCCTAGGCTTCTTAGCTGTGTCCCATTTATATCCCATCCGCCAATTGTTCCAGATGCAGCGCTCAGGATACCAGTAGAAGTTACGCTAAAATTAGTTGATGTTATTCCTGATGAATTAATTGTGACTCCGCCAAATGTTCCTGTAGTTCCAGTTATGCTTAATCCAGAAAGACTTGTATTTGCTGCTATTGAATTTGCTGTAATATTGCCCTGTACGGCAAGGGTACCGTTTGAATAGGTTATATTTCCATTGCCTAGCCTTAAGGTTCCATCAGCATAAATATAATCTCCAGTGGCTCCAATATATATACCGTCGTTTGTTCCGCTTACATCATTTCCAATAGTTATTGTATTTGCACCAGCACCAGCAGTAACGGTTCCTGTAAAAGTTCCTTTTCCATTTATTGTCAATTCGCTATTTTCAAATTTAAGAGATTGCCCAATACTTAATCTTCCCTTATTGTCTGCATAAAATGGGCTAGCTGTATCATAGTAATTCCCGCCACCGATATAAATTCTTGAGCTTACTAATTGACCAGAAATTGTTGCGTCATTTGCATCTAGTCTAATTCTATCTAAGGCTGTAGGCTTACCTACTGTTATTTTTTGATCCACTAAAACTACATCTGAAGAAAGCTTTGTAGCGTCAATTTCTCCAGCTTTAATATTGTTTGCATAAACAGAGTCTGCTGCAAGATCTGCATTGGAGACTTGAAGTGTTTTGACTGGCCCTACCGCTGTTACTGTTCCAGTTGAAACTCCGTCATTATCTTTAGCACGTATAGCAATATAATAGTCTGAACCGTATGTAAGAGCAGTAGTTCTATCAGCTAATGTTTTGACTACTGCAAAGGTTCCGCCTACCTCTAAAACTTTATAATCTGGGTGAACTATACCAGTTGCGTTATCTGGCTTAATAAATACTTCATACGTAACTGCATCTGAATTTGTAACTTCAGGAAATGTAATTGCAAATGCGCCGAATAATGACTTTACCATACTAGCTGTTAAAGCTGGATTTGTTGTAGGAGCAAGTCCATCACTAATTGCTCCAGATGCATCTAGTGTAAATGTTCCTGTTGTATGAGAAGTGCTAAGAGAACCAGTTGAGCCACCATATTTTGTAGTTACTCTAATTCTATATGTTGTATTAGATTCTAAGCCGCCAAATGTTGCTGTCGTTCCCTTACTAGAAACTGTTTGTAGAGGAGAAGCAAATGTTGTGTCGGCATTAGACGCTAGCTGAACTCTATATGAATCAACATTTAAATCTGTTGATGCCGTCCAAGAAACTGTTAAAATAGAGTCTGTAGCCGAAAAAGAAAGAGATCCAGTTACAGTGCTTGTATTTGATCTAGTATCAGTAATTGTAAATGGTGCTGGGGTGCAGTTAACATAACTAGAAACATTTTTGCCATCAGTTGTTGCAACTGATAGTGTATAAGCTTGACCCACAAATAGGCCGCCAGTTATATATAAATTAGATAAGGCTGTTGTGCTATTAAAAGTCTGAGTCCAGGTATTGGTTCCACCAACAATTTTAACTATATATCCTGCAAAGTCTGCTGGTATTGTTGAGTTATTAACTGCAACATTTAAATATCCTAACTGACCACTAGAGTCTTGCGGATGAACGCCACCAGTTACAATTCCAGAAGAAATAGCATCTGGTGCAACTGTATCTTCAGTTACAATATTTGAAATTGTAATTGTAAAAGTGTTTGTTGGATCTCCATTAATTCCAGATGGTGTAACAGCTATTAAGCTTACCTGATAAACTCCTGCAGCTACTGGAATATTCTTGGTTCCAGCGCCGAAAAAACTGTCTGCAACTTTTCCAGTTCCATATACTCCGCCAATTATATATATGTCTACACGCTTAGTGTTTGCTGGAAATGCAGAAAGTGTAACTGGAATATTTCCTATAGCAGTTGATGGAACAGTTGCAGTTACGGCATCAGGGACTTGCTCAGTGCTTGTATTTACAAACTTTCCTGGAGACCACTCGCTTACCGTTCCGTCTGAATAAATCCATTGAAATTTAATTGCATAACTTTTATCAATCTTTAAACCAGTAGCCTTAAAATTAAAATAGTTTTTATCAGTATCAGGTTGTGGCGTAGTCTGTAAATCTTTTGGTGTATCTGACATTAGAATCCTAACTGTAACTTATATTCTATGTCTACCTGTCTGCCAGAGGTTTTATAAATAATATCTCCACCAGTTAAAACTGATCTACTAATCATTCCATATGTAGGGTCAAAGGTGTCTTCATCATTAATTCTTAATCCATCAAAGTAAACTTTTGTGGTTCCTCCTGCATTTGCTGTAATTTCTATTCCTAAATTTATAATGTTTGCAAAATCTGGTGTGGTAGCAGATGTATTTGAAAACAATGACGATAGATTAACTGACTGAATTTTATCGCCAGTGCCAGCCTCTGGAGTAAAATCTGCATAACAATAATTAGTTTCGGAGCTATAAAACTTTACTCTAATTTTTGCTATATTGTTATCGTCTTTTTTATAAGCAATTGCTAAACTATCGTTTACGCTATACCCAGATAAATCTAGTTGATTTAAAGAAAGCTTATACTCTTTAGATGTTGAGGCTGGTGCTTGAATGTAAACCATGTTCTCACCAATTTTTGAAGTAAAATTACTTGTATTAATTTGAATACCTGGATTGCCTCCAAGAGAGTCTGTCCATAGTATATTATTTTCAAACAAGCTGATGGACCTGTCGTCAAAATTGTTTCTTGAGGATCTTGATCCTGGGTAAAGAGCAATCTCTGTTGCGACTCCAGCAACATCTTGTGGTATCGTTGCTTGGTATACCGCCTTGTATGAAAAAACTGGATCTCCGTCTCCATCTACTCCAGTCTGCTCAATATCTATGCTACTAATTGTTGCTGGAAGTCTATAGAACTCAAACTCTAACCTTGTATCATTTCCTTTAGCATTTGGAGCAGTGCTTCCTATTCCCAATGCTATCTCTTTTTTAGAAAAGTCTGCATTACCAGCTAAGTAATTAATTAAAAATCTTTTTCCAAATTTAGTTATCATACTAGCTCCACTCTCGCATTCATTCCTTTTAATATTTCTCCACTGGAATTTTTAATCTTAAATACTAGCGTTACACTTGGGTTTCCTGCCGCATCATATACTACATTATTAGAGACAATAGATATATCTGATAAAGATGGAACCGACTTAATTCTTATACTGCTTGATGCTTCTTCAGAGTCATTGGCAGATTTAGTAGAGTCTGAAGCTGATACTATCGATAAATCATCTTCAGATATATCTTCTGTATCAGAATCAGCTGTTGTTAAATATAATGGAGATAAAGAGTTACCCTGAATATAACTGACAAGTGCTGGATCCATGTCTGTAGCCTCTGGGGAATTGGTGTATAGCGCAATTCTGCCGCTAGAGGTTACTCCAGTTTTAGATACTCTTATTTTCTCTTTCATATTTTTATTATACCATTTGGTCAACTATAAATTGATCTGGCCGTAATGGATGTAGAAACCCCTTCCTGAAATTGAGTATTTACATTTGTTACCAAAAACTTCTGTGTACCGTCTAAATTATTCTTTGGATAATTAACCGTAATAATATCCCCGACCTCAATTGCTGGGTTTCCGAATATATCCATATTAATAGATTGCTGCTGTTTCGACCATTGATTCTTTATCCATGTAAATAAAGATTTAGCATCTGCCTCTGACTGAATCCACATTGACTGAAATGTTGCTGGCTCAAGCATTGTATACTCGCTAGGCGTAGTCTCTGTATATTCATGCTGACCATTTTCTGAAACATATGTTCCTTCTACAAAGAAATTGTGTGCCTCTGCCTGCAATGGAATAAACGTTCCAGCATTGTTTAATACATATATTTCTGCCCCGTGATTGCTAAATCTTGAACCCAGAATACTTGCGTATCTATTTACACCAGTGCTTGCGTATAGTGGAAGAGCTGCTGGCAAAGCAAAGTTAACCTTCACCTTTCTTAATTCTCTAGCAACGGTTCCGAACTCTTCAAGCCATCCGACCTTAGACGAAGGCGCATTAAAGTTAGATGCAACCTTTTCTCCATATAAAAAGTTTATTGTAGAGGCTGCATATTGCCCACTATAAAGGCTTCTTGAAATTCCATCATTTGTTTGATTTGTTTCTAAAGGAATTGCATACACATAATCAAACTTAGTTATATTTAAAGCAGAAAACATTGCAAAGTTTGAGGTGGGGGCTATCAATTGCTCTAATGGATTTGTGGTTCCAGGAGTAGCAACATCAGCTGCACTAATTTTAAAATTATTAATATAAACATCGATAACTGTGGTAGATGTAGTAACCTCAACATTAACATCTAGCTTATACTGAGTTGAATGTATAACTCCGCCATAAAGTTTTCCATTCTCTCCATCCTGACTATCTGGCAACAACTTCTTCTTACCATTGACAACCTTGTATATTTTTATAGATTTATCTTTAGTATCCTTGTTACTTGAATCAGTTTGAATTTCAATAAAGTATCCAGTAGTTCCTATTGAGTTTGTAAAGAATCCTATTCCCCCGCCAGATAATGGATTTATAGTAGAGCTTTCAAAAAATATTCCTGCGCCAAATGCGTACTTCTTATAAGCTGTTGATATATTAGTATTTTTAGTTACTAATGCATACTTTTCTCTATCCTTATACTTATTAGATAATATAAATACTGATCTATTTACTTCTCTATTACCAGAAACAGCATAGGATGATCCTGTTGGTAAAGTTGACATTGCGGAAGTTGAGTCTCCGCTATCACCTAAAGCGTTTGATAGATTTCCTTGTGCTGCCAAAAGAGCAGCATATTCGTCTGCTAAAATTTTTGCAAGCTTGGCTCTGTCTAGAGCGTCTGTTTCTGCAGTTGTGGTTGAAGGAGTTGTTGTTGAACTTGTTGTAGATGTAACTCCACCAACATTTGCAGCTTTAGGCATAGTAAAAGCTTCATATGCATACTCTCCATAAGTGCCAGTTCCACCTGTGCCGCTGTGTGCCCTCATTCTTAAATAATATTTCATTCCAGGAATTAATCCAGTTAAAAAAATAATTCCGTCTGGATCTGTAAATGGTCTATGATCAATAGCACTAAATCCGCTAAAGTTTGGTTCAGTAGAGGCTGTTCCAGAATAACTTGCTGGTGTGGTCGTTGTAGGTCCAGCTACTATTGTTGCTTCTGTTGGAGAAGTTACAATTACGGAAACAAATTGTAGATTGTAATTTGCGGGAACTGGAGCAGTTGGCTCAGTGTATCCTCCATTAATCATATACCATTCCCAATATCTCATACCCAAGTCACCTCATATCCACTCCATGAATCAATTATGTTTTGAGCAGCAGCGTAATGTGTTTCTATTTTAGTATTTAATGCCCCTCTAGTTTTAATTCTGTATTTACCACTTGGGGCAAGGGCGCCGCCTTGAATAGCTAATCCTAAATACTTATTATTATCTGTTTTACTTGTTAAGTCAACAAACTGCTTTGTTCCATTAAGATCAACATACTCAAACTGCACTGCATCGTATTCAATAATTTCAGAACCAATCACTAAATATCCTGCGTAGTTGTAAAGAGTTAGCCCTAGCTCTTCTGGATTCACAACCGAAGGAGATAGATTGATATATCCTCCTGGTCCAGTTGTTGATAGCAAATCATTATTCAAAGCCATAGCTCCTAAGAAATATGGATCTGATTTCCATATATCTTGTGCACTTTGAACATAGTTTGATGTTGATACGCTATTCCAAAATACCTTAACTTGGTTTGCTGAAGGCAAATCATTTTTATTAAAGCTTAATATATTAGGAAGATCTGATCCAGAGCTTTCGCTTCTGAATGACCAGTTTGTTGTTCTTGTTGCATCAAATATCCAGTTTCTGCTATAGAACTGCAGGACGTTATTATATGAAAACACTGCAGTCATTTGAGTATCACGACATAGTTCTTGCAAGCAATCCCATACCGTCTTTGTATTATCGCTCCACCAGTATCGTGGAGTAATGATAGAGTCGTCACTTGTTTTTATATTAATTTTATAATTCGTAAACCCTACAGAATCAAGCAGTCTTCTAATAATAGCAGTAATAGAATAGTTCTCGCAGAATAGTGGAGGAGCCATTGTTTCCTGCAAAATCTTTGCGCCATCCAGTGCTGTTAATGAAATGTCTCCATGTTCTGAAAATGACCATGTGTCACCATAGAAGACTCCTTGCAAAATATTATCATACTTACCCATCGAATCTGTCAAAGATCCGCTAGAATTATATAGTTTAATAAAGGGCTTAATCTCCATTTGCTTATACAAATAAATCTTTGATGGATCTAATGTAAATGTTTTATCGTAGCTAATCATTTTTCTTGTTGCTTCATAAGAAATTAAACTAACGCTTAAAGAGTTTGCAGAAACTTTGCCAACTGGCATAAGATCTTCGGAACTTGTAGAAGACTCTTTAGATATATCAAATGATACTAAGTGCTCTGTTGCATCTAAATACCATTTAGGAGATAGTTCTATTAATCCTACATATTTGCCAGATACTCCAGATGAAGTTATCTTAACGCTTGTAAGACTTACTGGTGCCGCTGGTGTTGCAGGCTCTGTAGTGCTCCAAGAGGTTCCGTTGTAATATATTGTTACTGTACCTGCATCATAATTCTTATTTCCATTAGTTGTAAATGGGACAATTGCAGAACTTGATCCAGTGGCCAACTGAGAACCGTTTCCAAAGATGGTCCATGTGGCAGGGGTGGAATGAGAAAGCTCAAATCTAGCAACTATCTTATTTGTTAAAATTGTTTTGGGATATGTTATAGTAACATCTATTCCAGTATTTAATGCTGAAATATAATATTTGTAGGTAGTATCTACTCCAGGATAATATATTCTAAAGTTTGGAATATAGTCGATAGATCTAGGGTTCTTCCAGCCGCTATCAACATCTCCAGATATAGCATATTTTAATCCAGCGCCTTGTGGTCTAAATGGTTTAATAATAGAATCTACTGGAAATAGTTTTTTAAATGGGGTATATGTTTGACCAGATGAATCTGTCTTTGTTATATCCGCCCCAGATACTGTTATATTATCAATCATTGAATTCATATTATATTCAAATCTAAGGGATGAGCCCATAGACACTGATGTATTTTGTTCTAAGGTGGTTTTAGCAACTGGCTCTAAAGGATACATTAGACCTCATCCAGTGATAGGGACACGTTCCAATGTGGCTGTAAACCTCTTTTAACAACCGTAAAATTACATGATGAGATGACTACTGTATAGGCCTCAAAACCCGCTGTAGACTGATCTGAGCCTGTTTTAGCTAGGTTGACCCTTATGTTAAAGCTCTGCTTTCCTTCGTCCCCATAATAGAAAGATCTAAGGTCTTCTGCTCCCCATCCACCGTCCACGGTCAATGTTCTATAAGATGGTAGCATGTCCCAAGAAAGCTGAAATTTTCTTTTATCTGCAATATGGGTTTTTCTTAATGTTCCATTAGATGTTCTAACAACCTTTTCAATTCTTTCTGTTCCAAGATCTAGGGAGCTTCTGTTATGCTCTGTTATTTTATTCCAAACCTTTGTTGTACCAGCGGGGGTAGCAAGAAGGTCTTTAGCCTCAATATAAAGAATAGAGCCTCTAGGCAAAAACATTGACATTAGTAATTACCTCCAAGATTTCTAGTTCTTCCTTCTTTAGCATTAATCAAAGCCAGTTCGGACTTGAACCTTCTCATTATATCATCTGCGGTCACGTTTGTCCCGTTTAGATCTATATCTATATTATAAACAATATTGCTGCTTGAAGAGTTACCCATACCAGATATATTTCCAATTCTTCCACTTGGAATATTGTAGCTTGCCCCTAAAATATTATTTGGAATTATTTGACCACCAGATGAAGGAACAAATAGTTCTGGGCCACGCTCACCAACTAGATATGGCTGAGAACCAGTCATACCAGTTATTCCATTTGCAGCACGTTTTACATATCCACCCATGGCTTTTCTTGGAGTAACTCTTGAAGCGCCTGAGTCAAGTAGTCCGCTTCCAGTAACTCTATATTTAATTCCTAAAAATTCAAAGGTATCGTTTTCTTTAAGACCGTACTCCATAATAATATCTCTACGTATTTGGTCTTCTAAGTCTCCCTTGCCAGCACCGCTTGTTTTAAACTTTTGTGCATTTGGCTTTCCAAGTTTTGTCATCAATGAATTTACATCTTTTGCCTCTATTGCAATATTTTTTTGTCCAGGCTTTCCTGTTGTTCCAGCCTTTAAAGCATTATAAACATCAGTAAGTGTTCTACCATCTTTACCAATAATATCCTTTGCAAAGTTTGTAAATTGACCAGAAAGTTTTCCTAATTCTGTCCATGCTCCGCCTTCAGAAATCGTTCCTCCACCTCTTTTTAAATTAAATGCAGCATTGGCAGCCTTTGTTTCAGATGTAATATTTCCCTTAGAATCTTTTACTAGATAGTCTTCAAATGCTTTTCTTACGGAAACAGAATCTTTTGCTGCAGATCCTAAATCCTTTAACCAGACAAAGAAGTTCTTCTTTACTTCATCCATCATGGCGTCTCCAGCCTTTTTATCTACCTTCATCATTTCTTCTGCCTGCGCCCTAAGAACACCTATATCTCCAAGCTTGTCTCCAAGCTTTTTAATAGTTGTTATTTCAGCTCCAATATTATCTGCAGTCTTAGCCTTAGTTGTAGCAGTTGTTCCTTGAGCATCTTTTAATGCAGCATCTTTATCTAATTTTGCCTGTAGCTTATTTTCTTCTTTTCTAGCGTTCTCATCAATTTTTGCTTCAGCCAATTTTAAGCTTGCTTCTTTTTGAATTTGTTGAATTCTAATTTGAGCTGCAGCGGCAGCCTCGTTATCTCCACGAGCAATTGCTGATTGTAAATCTAACTTTGCTTGCTGTAATTCTAGCTCTGCATTTTCTCTATCAAACGTTTCTCTTAGTGCACGTTTTTTGGCTTCAGCTCTTTCTCTGATAGCTTTAATTTCATCTTGAATAGCTTTAATTGCTTTCTTAGATAATCCTGCAGTTCCTTCAGCAGCATTTTTTGCAGCCTTGGCTGCCGCTGCCTGCCTCTTGCCTAAATCGTCTAGAACTGTTGCAGTTTCGCTTAGATTGTTTGCAGTATCTGTTGATGTTAATGCAGCATCAGCTGCATCATTTAATCCTTGTGTAAACTTTGCAAGTAGCTCTGCTTGCTCTGATGATATCTTAGATAGATCAATTCTAACATTTGCAAGCATCAATCTCCACTTAGCATACATTCCACCAATTGTATCTGCTGAGTTTAGTATGTAAGCAAACTCTGGCCTTTGTTGTTTTAATACTGCCAATGCCTGTGCGCCTAATTGCTTATTCTTTACTCCAGAGTCAGCAATATTTTTCATTTGAATAGAAATTGCCATAGCCTCATCTATTGTTTGTCCAGTAGCATCTTTAGTTCCAATCAAAGACTTGACTGCAGAATCCAGTGAGGATATTACTGTATCAACATTTGAAGCAAATGCGCCTGGGTCTATTGTATATATATCGTCAACACTCTTAGCAAAGTTCTTCATAATAAAGCTTGCTGCAGATCCTTGATCTGTTACCTTTGTAAATATAGAATCTGTTATCGCTCTAACGCCTTGTCCAGCCTTATTAGAAGATTCAATTAGAGCATATATAAGATTAGTTGCGTCTTCAACGCTTCTTCCGCTTGCAACCATTTGAGCCTTTAGGTTAGCTGCTAATTCATTTACCTTACTAGAATCAATGCTATTAAATGTAGCAAGTATCTCTGGCATGTCTGTTTTTACACGCTGCTTTAATTCTTTCAATTCTTTAATAGTTAAAGTAAGACCGCTAACACCAGATGACTGATAGTTTTCATAAGCAGACTTTGCTTGATCTGCTAAAAGCTTTTGCTCTTCTTTAAGAGCTTTAACTCTATCAGTAAGTGTTACATATTTAATTCCAAGCTCTTTGGCACCCTTATCAGTTATTCCAAACGTGTTTGTTTGCTCACGTCTAGTTTCTTCAATTTCTTTACGCCATGCTTTGAATCCAGCAATTAGTCCAGCGACTGCGATAGTTCCTGCTAAAAGTAAAGGATTTGCTACAGCAAATGCTCTCATGGCAGTTACTGCTCCCTTTATTCCATTAGCTAGTCCCCTCATAGCAGTTGAAAATATTTTAGTTCCATTAGTAAGTTTTGGTAGCATTCCTAGCATAGGCATAAATTGCATTGCCATACCTACGTTACTCATTATGCTTCCTGCTGTTCCGCCAACTGCACCACTAGCCATTTGAAGGCCCATACCACCCATAAACATTCCCATGCCGCCTGTGCCTCTAGACTTAGCTTCTCCGCCTTCGTTGTATCTTTGAACCATTCCGCCCATATTGTATCCTGGAATCATTCCGCCACTATTGCGTCTAATTCTGCCTCTTGATAAAACTGCTAATGCTGCACTAGCCATCCCAGAAGATAGTCTTGCTCTAGCTCCGCCAAATCCTGCACCGCTAAATGAACCTAAAATTCCAGAAGAAATTCCTCTAGCTAAAGGGTTTCCTCTTCCACTTATTCCAGATACTTTGCCAGAACTTGGATCTATATGAACATTGCCTTGTGCAACCATTGATCTAGATCCTCGTGCACCATATGCAGTTCCATAAGACATAAATAAATCTTGGAAGCCTCTACCAAACTTAGGCAAAACTTTTCTGCTGAAATGATTTTCAAATGAATTTGCTGTTCCGCCTACAAACATCTTATCTGCGCTTGGACCCCTTAGATCATTCATCATATTGTCAAAAGCTGATAATATTTTTGCTTCTTCTCCAGGCATACCAGAAGCTCGTGCTGCTGTTATCAATGGCTCAAACGGGTGTCTTCCACTCTTTAATGCAGTCATAAATTCGCTATGAATTTGTCTTCCGCTTAAACCTGGTCTTCCAGCTCTAGTTTCTTGATTTAACGTAGAAGTCATCCAGATAGGAATTCCTCTTGATATATGTGAAGTCGCCCCAGATCTTGCGCCTAGTCCACTAATTGGTGAGCCAGGGGCTGACATTTGTGGACCAACGTGTCCTCTTTGGAATCTTACTTTACCACCATTATTGTATCCATTATTTATAGCAGTCAATAGCGGAAGATTTGCTTGCGCCGATTCTCTATTTACAACGAATTCTCCTGGTGTAAGCATTGCTGGAACAACATCTGCATTAACATTTGGGCCAGGGACAATGTTTCCATCATTCAGAGTATATACATATCCGCCAGAATTCATCTTACGTGGAACTGTTGTTTCAATATTATATCCAGCGCCTGATGTTCTTACTCCAAGTGCTCCTGCTACTCTATTTATAAAATCTCTTGTCTTGCCCTTTTTGAAAAGCTCTCTCATATTAGACTTGCCAGTAGGGTCAACAACTGGCTGATTTAATGTAGGAACCATAGTAGGATTAATTGTTCTACCCATTGCAGTAGCCTGTGCTCCAACGGCAGACGTAATCATTCTTTCTGTTTCGAGATTAAGGGCTATAATTTTTGCTTTAGCTGCTTCTACAGTTAGTTTTCCTGCACGAAGTTCTGCAACAATTAATGCAGACTCTCTAGCAGCATTATCTGTAAGCTTAGACACAACTGGAAGAATGTCGTCAAACTGCATCATAAATTCTTTGCTTACTGTGCCAGTAGCAACAATCTGCTTCTTTAATGCTTCAATTTCTGCCTTTGACTGCATAGCAAGTGTAGCCATCATAGAATGCCATCTTGCTGCTTCTCCTGAAACTATACCAGTTGAAACTCCGCCAACAGTTGTAAGGCCAGGAACATTTGGCAAAGCATCGTTCATGTAAATCTGAGGATTTTGTCCAATCTTTTGATTTACCATTCCAGATCCTGGAACCATTCCAAACATAGTTTGTGCAAGTCTTTCTTGCTCTGTCATTCCAGATCTTGGAACCATATGAGAACTTGCTCTTGTACCCATTGGACCTGCTAATGGATGTTGTGGATTTACAACTCTTCCACCGCCTGCAGCCATAACTAAATTTCCAGCCATTGTTGATACTGCTGGATTTACACTTAATGCCCCCGCCTTTGCTTTTGCTTCCAGTACTGAGAATTCATCAATCAAGTTTCCTAGTGCTTGCTTTAATACTGCAGCCGCTTTTGCATCGCTATAAAATGATTGTTCAACTAATTTACCAGCTTTTTCTGCAGCCAACATTTCTGGTGTAAGATATTTCCAACCTTCTCCACCTTTAAAGAATGCCTTCATATGGAAGACACCCTTCATAATATAACCGAAGAAGTTTGCAAGAACACCCGTGATCATAATTAGTGGACCAGCAATTGCAGTAATTCCACCAAGTAATCCTAGTACTTGTTTGATTGGACCAGGTAGATTAGTTGCAAACTGTACCACCTTATCTATAACCTGAATAAGAGCAGTATTAATAGTTAAGAATTGCTCTCCAACATCTGCAAGAGATGCTTTTAGGCTTTCTAATGCTCTACGATATTTACCTGAAGCAGATTCTGTAACGGCTGTTAATTCTCGACCAGCCACGGCTGCCAATTCATCAGAAGACGCCTTCATAAGATCTAATACTTGAAGCGTTTGGCTTCCCTGTCTTCCAAGATTCTCAAACAAAGCATTTAGTCTTGAGAACTGGAACTTACCAAATAATTGTTCAATCGCCTGTTGTTTTTGTAAAGGGTCTAAATTATCTAGTGCCCCTTGCAATGCCATCAATGTGCCAGTTAAATTACCAGCGTTATTATTTACAATTCCTAAAAGATCTATACCCAAGCCTTTAAATTTATTTACCGCAACATCTGTTGGGTTAATCAAAGATGCCAGTGCTGACTTTAGAGCGTTTGCTCCTTCTGATGCATTAATTCCGCCTTCACGCATAGCAGTTAAATAAAGAGCTAAGTCTTGTACGCTTCCACCTAATCCTTGAATTACTGGACCAGCTTTTGGAATAGCTTCTACTAAGTCATTAAGAGTTGTTGATGTTTGGTTTTCAACTGCGTTCAGGAAGTTAATTGATTGCGAAAGCTCATCTGTATTTTGTTTAAACGCTGACTGAATTGCAAGAGTAGCCTTCATAGCCTCTTGACGATCTACTTCACCAAGCACTGCAAGTCTTGTGGTTTCTTTAATAGACCCTAAAAGCTCATCTCCAGTTTTACCTGTTGCTGCAATATCCGCAGCCAAACCAATCGTTTCTTTAAAACTAACACCCATAGCAGCAGAAATTTCTTTAGCTGTTTGAGTAACTTCTGATCTAACCCTACCAAGTTCTTGTGCTGATGTTCCAGCAACATCTCCGTATACCTTTGTTAAACGGACTAACTCTTCGTCTGCTGCTCTAAATGCATCTGCTGCTGCTTTACCAAATGCTGCTAGTGGTACAGTTAAACCTACTGTTAACTGACGACCAGCCCACTGAGTATTCTTACCCCAGTTAATAAGTTGTCCAGCGCCATCCTGAATAACTTTATTCATAATCTGCAATTCTTGTCTTGCAATTGCAGTCTTATTCTTTACTTCATCGAGACCTCTTGGGACATGCACATTGAATTGCATTAATCCCTGAGCGTTTCTGCCTAGTGGTTGTAGTACTGAATTTTGTAATGCTACTTGTTGCTTAGCAAGCTCTCTAATAAGTCCGCCAGATGTTCTTGCGTGATCTCTAAATGTATTAAAGTATTGATTTAGCTTTAGTTTTCCACCGTCAAGATTTTTACCAAACTTTTCTACATCTGACTGTAGGCTTACAAAGTGTGTTGAGAACTGGCCTGTACTTCTTAGGGTGTCAGAAAAAGACCTATTCATTACAGCAATTTGATTTGCCAACATCTTGTTAGAGTTAGCTAATTGCTCTTGTAATTTAGATAGGCTTGCAGTAACCTTATGCACATCGGCAATAAGGGCTGAGAAGTCGGCGTTAGCGACTATGCGGGTACTGATTGTTTCGTCAGCCATTTATCTCAAGTTACTCCCTGGAGTACCCTAGTCCTTCTCCAATTCCGAATCCAGCCGAAGCTGCAAATCTTCCTTGTAGTGACACAACGTCGTTGCTAGTTGCATTTATTCCTGCTGCTCTCAACTGTATGTCTTCAAAACTAGAAGCCTCCTTTTTATCTTCTTCATACTCACCTATATCTACTCCCTTTAAAGATGCTTGGAACTTTTTCATATCGTGTTCCTTTTTCTTCAAAGCCTGGAAAGTGTTTATAAGTTCTGGCATTGATAGATTTTCTTCAAGTTCATCGTAATTTTTCCAATGTCCTAAAAGAAAAAGTTCTCCTTCTAAAGCGGCTAAATCTAGTTCTGACCAGCCAGAACCGCTGCCGCTAGTAGGTTTGGGTCGTCAAGTTTGATTCCTCCGCAAACTTCAAGAATGCGGTTCATTGTTGGAACATCAAGTGCATCTTCAAATGCGTCTCTATCTGCTACTAACTCTGGTAATTGTCTTTCTAGTGCAATTGCACAGGCATCAATCAAGATGTTAAGTGTCTCATCTTCTGTCTGAGATTCGCCTGTCTTCTGTATTGCTGTCATGAACTTACGAAGCTCTTTAATTGATAGTGGCTTTAGCTTTGCTGTCTGCCCGTTCTGTAGTTGAATTTCTTCTACATCATATACTGTTGTTGCCAATTTAATCCTCCTAGGATCTACTCTCAATCATTATACTAAATACAATCTCCTAATACAAGCAGAAAGCCCCCAATTTCTTGGGGGCTTCCATAATTAATTACTTAATTATACTGCCAATACACGGTCAATAATCTTACCGTACTCTTGTCCTTCGTAGCCGCTCATAGCGGTTGGAAGAAGACGGAATGTTACTGGGAATGTAGTTGGGGCTGATCTTGCCAATGTGAACTGTGACTGTTGCACTGACAAAACACGACGTGCATAATATACACGCTCTGTTCTAGATCCCTGTGTGGTTGGTGCTTGACCAACTGCAACTAGCTGACGCTCTGTTGGTGCAATACCAAGAGCACCTGCTGCGATACCTAGTGTATCTGTCTTTGTGTTAGTTGAACCTGCAGAAATAATTGTATTAGTTGCTGAGATTGCTGTGTTGTTGGTTGGATCGTCTGGCTGTCCGAATACAACTAGAACGTTCTCTAGTGTACCTTCTGACATTTCAGTTGCGATCATAACCTCCATCGCTGACTTGAACAGCTTTGCTGTATCAAGAAGCTGGTCAACAGTTACTGAATCGAATGTTGGATTGTATGTAATTTGTAGACCGTTATTGGTAAAACCTACGTTTCTGTAATAGAACGTACCAGAATCTTTTGCGTTAAGAGTATCTGTATAGGATGTTCCTGTTACAAATGCACCTGCTGCTGTTGTTCCTGGCTCTGAGTTTTCGTATGTTGCATATCCTGAAGTTGTTGAGTCGATATTCGAAATAAACAACGGAGACGCACCTACGAGAATGTTTTTAGCATTACCTGTATTTTGTGCCATATTGTGTTTCCACCTCCTGGAATTCTTTGGTTATTAAATTGTAAATCTAAAAATCTTGGCTGGCTAGGCCTCTTCCCTCTTGG
>Ga0209358_10001008_pt1 | contig 23387 bp, 24 predicted proteins | sample LauGreFa1BDMLBSN_2_FD_187574 | JGI IMG/M metagenome (GOLD analysis project Ga0209358, IMG submission 187574) | Freshwater lake microbial communities from Lake Michigan, USA - Fa13.BD.MLB.SN (SPAdes) (version 2) | ecosystem: Environmental > Aquatic > Freshwater > Lake | place: Lake Michigan, USA...
ATAATTGATGCAAAAAATTGGTATGGTGCACTTTATTATAAAATTCTTCCATTCGAACGGAACTCAAGAACAGAATACCTTTTAATGGGTTGGGATGGTGGAACGACAGTAAGTAATTTTAAATTGTTGGATGTACTAACTTTTAATGGAAGTAATTTAAAGCTTGGAAGTCCTGTTTTTAAAGAAAATAAAACTATAAAAAAACGCATAGCATTCGAATATGCAGATAAATCAAGTATGTCTCTTCGTTTTGACGAAAAATACAAGCGCATCGTTTTTGATCATCTCTCTCCAGAGGCGCCAGGATTAGCAGGTGTTTATTCTTTTTATGTTCCAGATATGTCTTATGATTCATACTCCTATGATGATGAAATGTGGATTCTTAAGGAGGATGTAATTGCAATCAATGAGGAGGATAAAGACAAAATGCAGCAAATTTATATAATCGGTAAGGATGGCAACGCAGAAAAAAAACAAATTAAAAATACATGGTTAAACCCAAATACAGAGATAAATTCAAGTGCGATTAATCATGTGGCAAGAACACCTGAAAGCGAAGAAATTAAAGATGAAATTAAAGAAGATAAATTACCTAAGCAAAAACGCATAAAGAAAAAAGACGACCCAAACGGAATGCCGGTAACTATGGGAAAATACAAAAACAAAAGAAAGAAAAAGAATAACTAAATGCAACTTGGAAGAATCAACCGATTAACAATAAACAGAATTACTCCTCCTGGAGCATATTTGGAAGATATTCTAGAAAATGAAGTTTTATTACCAAAAAAATACTTGCTTCCTGAAAATGAAATCGGTTCTGAAGTAGATGTTTTTGTTCACAAAGATTCCGAAAATAGAATTGTCGCAACCACTGAAACACCTTTTATTCTTTTAGGCGATTTCAGGTATTTGACGGTGATTCATGTAAATCCTTATGGTGCTTTTGTTGATTGGGGCTTAGATAAAGATTTATTGGTCCCTTTTGGTGAACAGCTTCATTCCTTAGAGGAAGGAGAAAAATACCTCTTTACTTTGCGCTATGATCAAGCGACAGATCGCTTATTTGGTTCTATGAAAGTTAAAAAACTTTTAGTGCCGTGTAGCGAAGATTTAAGTGGGCAAGAAGTAGATATTTTAATCTGCGAACAAAGTTCTTTGGGTTTAAATGTCATCGTTAACAATAAATACGACGGTCTTATTTTTAAAAATAATATTTCAAAACTTTTACCTTGTGGAACATTTACAAAAGGATTTGTGAGAACGGTTCGTGAAGATGGGAAATTAGATATCCAATTTGAACCATTAACATTTGAGAAATTTGATCAAGCAAGTGAGTTTTTACTGGAATGCTTGAAAGTAGAAACGATTTTATACCTTCATGATCGTTCTCATCCAGATGAGATTAGAGAAAAACTTGGAATGAGTAAAAAATTATTTAAGCAAGCTGTCGGAAAATTATACCGCTTAAAGAAAATTACACTTGGTGACGATTGCATTCGCCTGGTTTAAAATGATTTTCAAAACACTTTAATTTTTACAATAAGTTTCCTATTTTTGATAAAAAAAACATTATGAAAATACAAATTTGCCTTTTAACAAGTATTCTTTTATTTTCTTGTTCGGAAAAAAAAGATGATTCTGGAAAAACAGACGGTTCTGGAAAAACAGATTATTCCTCTACTATTATTGCAGAAGATCCAACGGAAGAAGACTTAAAAAAAGAACTTTCTGAAAGTGAGTTAGAGAAGATTTCAAATGTCACAAGCATGAGTTTTGATAAAACGGTACACGATTACGGTAAAATAATTGTAGATACAGATAACAAAGCATTTTTTACCGTTACCAACACTGGGAAGAAACCTTTAATTATCGAAAATGTATCCGCGAGCTGTGGTTGTACAACACCTAAAAAACCAGAAAAACCTATTCCTCCTGGAAAAAGTGATCGCATTGAAGTTGGATTTCATCCAAGAGATGGGCAACTTGATGCACAAGAAAAATCAATAACTGTTTCTGCTAATACAGATAGTAAAATGGAGGTCCTAAAAATAAAGGCCTTCGTTCTTCCCAAGTAAATAGACAATGAAAATCCATGTCTTAAACACAGGTTATTTTAAGTTAGATGGTGGTGCAATGTTTGGAGTTGTTCCAAAAGTAATTTGGCAAAAAAGCAATCCGCCAGATGAAAACAACATGTGTTCTTGGGCTATGAGAAGCTTGTTAATTGAAGACGGGAATCGCTTAATGCTAATTGATGCTGGAATTGGCGACAAGCAAAATGAAAAGTTCTTTTCTCACTTTTACCGTTATGGAAACGATTCACTGCATGGAAATTTAGCGAAACTAGGATTTCATGCGTCGGATGTCACCGATGTTTTTTTAACGCACCTGCATTTTGATCATTGCGGGGGAAGTATCGAATGGAACGATTCAAAATCAGGTTACCGTCCTACTTTTCCATCTGCTACTTATTGGAGTAACGAAAAACATTGGCTTTGGGCAACAGAACCCAATCCTCGTGAAAAAGCCTCTTTTTTGTCGGAAAATATTTTACCAATTCAAGCTAGTGGACAACTAAAATTTATAGTTCGTAACGGTGATTTTATGGAGAAAGTTTTTCCAAATATGGATGTTTTATTTGTCGATGGACACACTGAAAGCATGATGATTCCTCATATTAAGTTCAAGGAAAAAACACTTGTTTTTATGGCTGATCTTCTTCCGAGTGTTGGACATATTCCGCTTCCATATGTTATGGGCTACGACACACGACCCTTGATTACACTAAAAGAAAAAGCTTCGTTTTTAGAGAATTCAGCAAGAGAGAATCATGTGCTTTTCCTCGAGCACGACAGCGTAAATGAATGTTGCACGCTTCAAGAAACAGAAAAAGGAGTTAGACTAAAAGAAACGTTTAACTTAAGCACTTTTTTATCCTAATGAAAAGCCCAGCAGAAATAGTTAAGCTCATGCTAGAAAAAGATTCGTTTAGCAATTGGCTGGGAATAGAAGTGCTCTTAATCGAAGAAAACGTTTGTCGACTTGGCTGCACTATAAAATCTGATATGTTAAACGGTTTTGAAATTGCACACGGGGGCATCACTTATTCTCTCGCAGACTCCTGCTTGGCATTTGCTGCAAATTCCTGTGGATATCAATGTGTAAGTATTGAAACTAGCATAAGTCACTTAAAAAAAGTACAGCTCGGAGATTACCTCATCACAGAAGCACATAAATTGAAAGAAGAAGGCAAAACAAAAACTTTTGAAATCACAGTACTCAATCAAGATGCATTATTGGTTGCTAGATTTACAGGTTTAGTTCATGTTTCAACAAAAATTTGGTAAACATTAAATTTAGTGTTGCCCTCGTAAAAAACCCTGTCTAGTTTTTTCTTATGCTCTTACTATATCATTACAAACTCAAAATAAATAAAATACTTATTTTGCTTATGATAAAAAAAGATGTACTTTTGTATCCGCTTTTGACGTAAAGCTCACACGATTTTGAATCCAGATGTTTCTGGAGATTTTTGAAAAAAAGTTAAAAAATTGGTTTGGTAGTTCAGTTGGTTAGAATACATGCCTGTCACGCATGGGGTCGCGGGTTCGAGTCCCGTCCAGACCGCGAGTAAAAAGCGATAAAGCCCTGTAATTAATAGAGTTACAGGGTTTTTTATTTTAGAGGGGACAACAATGGGGACAACATTTACTCATTTAATCCTGCCTAAAAAACAAAGAATTTAAGATACGTCCACTATGGCTGGTGGAAATAGAAACCCTCAAGATGTATCAAATGTCTTGGGGGTTTTGTCTTTTACACCTCCCTAAAGTATTACCCCCATCCGCCCCATCTTTCCCCGTATGCCCCCTAATATAATGGTCATTTCACCAAAACCAACCCATTAATTCCTCATGTAAAGAATATTAGAAAAAAAAATTCTGGCGAAAAAATCAATAAAAATAGGATCCCCTCCTTACAATTCGATCAATAAATTTATGCTGAAGTTAGGCACAATCTAACTTTAGTGATATTTATTAGAATGGAAAGTAGAATAACTAAAAAGAAAACAATTGAAAAATCTCATATAATAACCGAGTTGATCCCTGAAGATTTATGGCCGCTGAATGTTTTAGAGCTGACGACAGAAATAGGATCTAAGGAGCTATTCGAGTGGGGTAAATCAAAAATTGACTTGCTTCAAGGAATTGTTTTTAAAATTCCCACAGCAAAATTTTACAATAAAATTCAATATGTGGTCCGCACAATAGAGATTGAAAACGAAGATGAAGAACTTTTAACCATACGATATATATTCGTTGGAAAAATAAACAGATCAGACGCTGAAGACATTGGGAATAAGTTTCGGATTGATGCAGAACGGAATTTTAATGGTTTCATATCAATGAAGTTAAATAAAATGGAAAAGATAGATTTAATGGTCACCCTAATCCCTTTGCAGTTTTATGATCCATCGTTAAAAAAGAACCAATTCCAAGATGAATTATTGGAGTTGGTATTAAACGATTCATTACTTGTCTTTCCGAGAATATTTCTCACCGAAGAACTGTTCCTAAACCGTGATAATTTGCTGGGGTTTTGAACATTTTAGAGAAAATGAAAAAAGAACAAGACCGATGGATCTGTTTGACACTTAAAATAAACCTTCTTTCTTTTCAAGTTCGGTTTAAGAATAAACGAAATGGATTCTATCGTTCTTTATCTTCGGGAGGCAACAAATTATTGGGTATTTCTAATTTTATATGGTTCAATAAGTCATTTGATGAAGGTTTTTATCGATGTTCGATTTTTTCCGAATTTTTACAATACACATTTTTCCTGCGAGTAAAAGACCTCAATAAGTTTAATTCAGTTTTGCGCCAACTTAATATTAGAGCCCGTAAGTTGGGTGGATTTTCTTTGAATATATCCGATATGATGAGTATTGATTATGTAGACAAGATACTATTGTCTTCCAAAAATGGAATGTCTGCGTATCAAAAGGTGTTAAAAACCTACAGAAACCAATAGGGTTCTTTGAACAACTTATCGTTTTTGTAAAGTTCCATTTAGTTGGTAATTAACTTTTTTACTTTCTGTACTGTACCACTGCTACGATCAGTAAGCTTCATTACTTTACGAACTGAAAAACCCTGTTTCAGTAACTTCGCTACTTCTTTGTTCTCTTTCAAGAATTGATCATCTGATTTAACTTGAACACCAGTTTTACGGCCCACTCTAATCCCTTTACTTCTGGCGGCTGAATATCCACTGCGTAATCTTTGAACTATGGTTTGTCTCTCCATTTCATTGACCGAGTTTAAAATTTGTACCATGAATTGGCTCAAGGGATTAATAGTTCCATTTTGATTAAGCGTTTCTAAGTTGTAATTTTTGATGTATAAACTAATCTTGGCTTCATTCAGCATCTCAATTACCTGAAGTACCTGAACTGCATTACGCCCAATTCGCGAGAGTTCCCATGTGAGGACCTTTTCTATCTGATTACTCTTTATATAGGACATCATTGCCATGAGCACCTTTCTCTCTTCGTTTTTCTTCGCACCACTAATCTTTTCCTCAAACACCTTCTCAACTGAATATCCCATTTTATCAGCATATTCTAAAAGTTCAGCTGTTTGTCTTTGATAATCTTGAGCTAGTGTTGAAACCCTTGAAAAAATTATAACTTTTAAACTCATAATGTATCAACTTATTCTTTTAGATTACAAAGATACAATAAACTAACTTAAAATGATACATATTAAAGATTAAAATGATACACTTTTAGCTTTGATACATTTTTATGTAAAAAATGGAAAAATTAGTTCAAACTTAAATTTGACTTACACATAAAATGCTTGAAATAAATCTTGAGAATAAATGGGAGGTATTTAATTGGATTATCCACTATTGTCTCATTCATTTGGGGATAAGGTTTTTGTTCCATTTAATTGATTTAAAATAACAGTTCGGCTAAAATGGAGTTTTAATGCAGTTTAGGTTTTGTTAGAAATGTTTTTAATTTAATCATTATTCCTATGAGGATTATCAGATAAGTAATACTTGATAATATCCATTTAAACGAGTTGATTCCAGATCCTATCGAAACTAATGTTTCTGATATTGGACCTGAATTTAAATAGGTTTCTAGGATAATTAATTCAACGTAATTCTCTGCCCAATCGGCGATCATGCATAAAATAGGAATAATCAAAAATAGACGCATGTTAATAAAAAAGTACAGAATCCAAGATGCGTACATCAAAGTATAAACAAATGCAAAAATTGCGTCCCAAATTTGAAGGAATTCGCTATAACAAATAAGTTGCTCCTGAGTCCTTGATTCAAAGAATTTTTGAACCATTTCTAAAGTGTAAGAAAAAGAAAAACCTAATGAACTTGCTCCAGCATCAAGCTTGAAGCAGCTACTAAAAGGAGATAAAATGTATGTTATATAAAAGAAAAAAACTAAAGTAAAACCTGTAGATAAATATAGAGTTGGGTTTTTCTTGAAATATTTAATTGTTTTGATCATTTTTATTTATTAATTGTTTCTAAAGTTTCTGCTGTAGGCAATGTGGCGCTTTCTCTCGGGTGTAATTGTGCGCCATTTTGCTTACAGTATGTTATACGCATTTATTTTATTCAACTTTAAATTTAAAGATAAATCCTAAACATGTCTTAGTGTATCCTCGTAAATGTTTAGAAATATATTTGTCACTCAAATTAAAATATCTATTAGCTTCAGCGATTGATTCAAATTCTTGAATAAACTCCCCCTCTTTCGTGTACTGAACAATCTTTCTTTTTTGGGGATGATTGTAGATCTTTGGTTGTTGACTGTTATTAGGAGAGTTTTTTCGACTCGATTTAATAGTCATCTGATTAGATTTTTGAGTCAATTGTATATCAATATTGTCTGCATTATTAAGAGATCGATTATATTGATTTATTTCGTCTTGAATTCTTTTTATTACATCCATTTGTCACTCACATTTAAAAAATCAATATTCCAAATATCCTCATATCCCTCCTTGTCCAATTTGAAGGATTGTATCATTTTTTCAATAGTTCGAATAGATCTTTCATTAAGATTATCCCAATTTATCCACAGCCAGTCAATGATTTTATGTTTTAAATCATCATCTATATGATTAAATTCATTTAAAACCACCTCGGATATCCATCCATAATGTTGACGTTTAGATAAATCAAAATCTAATGTATTACATCTTGATCGAATTGCGTTCAAATGTGTTTTCATACTTGAAATTGAACTCTTTGAACGTTGATCAAACGCCTCATCGTCTGTCGGTAATTTTAAATTAGATGTAAAAATAAAAACAAAGTTTTCCGTTGGGATTTGAAAACCCATTTGATTTTCATTTCTGAATGATTGTACTGATTCAATTTGCAACTCACTTAGTGATTTGAATTGTGATTCTATACTCTTTCGATATGAGAAGACTTTGTTTCCTGCTAAAACGTTCTTCATAATATTAATATTTTCTTCATTTTTAAATAGAGAATCGCAGTCATCAACTGCTATAATAATTTTCTCATCCGGAATCATATATTTAATAGTTGATAAATGAATGCCGAAAGCAAACATTGTTTGGGCACCTGAAATTTCAATGTACTTAGCATCTTTTTTTCTAAGCTCATTCATAACAGTATATGTTTTACCAAGTCCTGGTGGTGAAAAAATATATGTATGAGGGTATTCAATTCCAAGTTCAGAATTTACTGCTGATTCTACATATCTAATTAATCGACCTCTTAGTAATTTACCTTCAATAATAGCATTTAATTGTTGTGTGTTCATTTTATTTAGTTTTTATGGTTTAATTTATTTAGTTTTAGTCAAATTGAAACCTTCAATTTTGAATGAGTTGAAGATTTATCTATTTACTTTTTTATTTTTTAATTTAATTTATTGTTTGTAACCAATAAAATACTAGAATAATCGGTTACAATTTTATAATCCTTAATTAATTATTTCATCAGCTTCATTAAAATAGAACTTACCCGAACAAGGCAAATACCATTCTATGAACTCATTAAATGCTTCCCCCAATTTAGCTACTTGATCAATAGTAGGAATGATGTAAGTTGAAATCTTACGAAGTGCTTTTCTTCGTTTTGGTGTTCTCACCTCTGTATTCAATATATAATCAGTAAATAATGTTGAATTTGAGAGACGTTCGAATGGCATGTAGAGGTTGAATATTTCTTGTCCAAAGTCAAATGTCAATATGACTTCATTAAAACAGCTCGATTCTAATTTTTGAAGATGAAATTTCTTGTCAATTTCAAAATCCCAATAGTCCTGAATTTGATCCGTCATTAATTCTAGATATGTAAAAGAATCTGTTTCATTCATATCATCATCATATTCAATGATGTGTAATTCTGTCACATATGTGAAACTCTCTTTATAATTGAAGTAATCAATGTATTGAACACAGTACAAATCATATATACTGTCATCAATAATATATTCCCAATATTTTAAATTGTCATATGATAAAATCTCTACTCCATTTGAACTTTTATCAACTTTTAGAAAAAAACTTATTCTAGATGAAATGATTTTTTTAAAAAGATTCACTATCATTCTGCTTTCAATAGTTGTGTAATACTCACATAGTTCAATTTGTATTTCATTAATTCTAACCATGTATGTATTTGGATCAATAAGCCCTGGTATAGCATTATCAAAAAGATCTAACGCGAAATCCAGATTAATTCTTGCAGATATTTTCTTTCCCTTTTTATATCCATTATGATAATCGGTATAATATCCTTTACCAACTATTGCTACTTCATTCAGTAAGGGGATTTTAAATTTTTTTTCCATTTTCTATTTATTTTATCTATTTATAAATTATTATTTAATTGTATCCTCAAGCCATCATAGGGTTAACTTGAGATCAGCCAAGAGGGCTCCAAAGAGTAGTTATTGGCTTAGAAGTTGGTTAGTAGGTTGCATCATTGAAATAATATGAAAACATAGCGACCGAGGTTTCACCGATAGATACACAAATGGTATTGATATAATTGAGATATGGGTGAATCGAACTGGTCTCAAGAAATTTAATATTCATGTCTTTCAATTACAACATATTACCAAGGGGGAAACTCTGCTTACTAGGCAACCTCTAACAAATCTTTATTATCATTCAACTCATTACCAAAAATTCTTAATTCTGAAATTTTTATGTAGTGAGAACTCAAATCAAATCCAACATATTTGAATCCTAAATCTTTTGCTACCTTTCCAGTTGTCCCGCTTCCATTGAAAGGATCAAGAACAGTTTGTCCTGGTTTAGTAGTAGATTTCAAAAAGATGTAAGGCAAAATCTCAGGAAACGTAGCGTGATGGGTGAACTCAATATTATGTTTAGCACAAAACTTCACTAATTCGGCATTGTTTGCTCCATTGGTTTTTAAAAACCCCAATCTACAATCAAAGCCGGAAAGAAGTTTCGGCTCATGCGAGGTTTTACCAAATTTGAACACCCCGTATTCATCTTGCTCTTCCAATAACCAATCTTCATTGTAATAAAAGGATTTGCAATCATCTTTAACAAAATGGTAGATATATTCATGGTTGCGAACAGAACGCTTACCTCGTGTAGGATTTGCATTATGCTTAAGCCAAACAAATTCATCATTCAACTCATAACCATTTTCACTCATGGCAATAACAAATTTGTGGTTTACCAAATTGTATTTTCCATTATCGTTGTTATCATTTATATTAACGAATACACTACCATCATCTTTTAATACTCGGTGACACTCTTTGAAATGCTGCATCAAATTCTCAATATACAGATCTACTGATTTCTCTTTTCCTCTTTCCTCTTTTCCCACAAAATAATCTATCATTCCGAAGTATGGAGGTGATGTTAGAATGGTCTGAATAGACTTGTTTTTTAGCTGACTCATATTTGTTGAACTACATTGAAAAATATCAACATCATCTCGATGTAATTCAAATTCCTCAGGAATAACCTTATCATTTTTATGACGTTTGTATTTTTCTTTTGTTGATTTCCAAAGGGTATTAATAGAACCTTTACCCTTATCAATAGTAGATAAAACAGAAATCAGTTTTTCTTCAGATTTTTCGGGATGAAGAGCAGATATCATCATCTTTAATGATGATAATTTTGTACGAGTATCTTTAGGAATCGAATCTAAAAAATCATCTCTATCTTGTTTTAATTTCGCAAGCTCCGGTTTAAGGTCTGAACGTTGACCTTTCTTAACTTTAAAGTGCTTTTTAAAGAAATCCATCTCTTTAGAAATTTCCACCAATGTTTTTCTTCTTTGTTGATTGGTAGATATCACTTTTATATCATCAACATTTGATTGATATATGATTGGCACTTCTGTAAGTCCTAATTCAAGGGCAATATCTAAACGAAGATTACCTGAAATAACTTTGTTTGTTCCTGTTTCAATAATTATTGGCTCAATGATTCCAAGCATTTCAATGTTTGATTTCATCTCATTATAATTAGATGGTTTAGCGTCATAAATCTCAAGTTTTAGTTCATTTTTAACTAAAATAGTTGGATTTATATTTTTAATTTGATCTTTCATTTTGAATAAATTTTAAAGTAATACAATCCCATTATGGCTGGGGACAACCAATCTCATTTCTTCTCAATAATCTGCAGATTAAAGATTGAATTGAATCAATAATGAGGCTTGGAATTACTCGAGTATATCCTGTTTAACATTCCGGAATGAAAAACAACCTCTTACTAATTTCCAACTAGGATAATTTCTTCGCTGAAAAGTTTCAACAAAGTTAATACACAAATCTAAGTCAAATTAAAATCACAAGGTTGGGGACTTTTTTGTAAACACCTTGCTTTTAAGATTTATGATTGCTACTTTCATCAAAAAAAAAAATGAAAATTCATATTACTAAGGATGAAACCTTTAGCAATCAGTTATTTCAGCTGATTGCAGAATTTCTTACCCCTTTTTTCAAGAAAACTCTTATTCAGGTAAAATTCCATAATCATATGAATGAAGTGGATTTAACTGATTCTCAATTTGAATTGAATGTAGAAGCAGACTACAAAAAATACTTATTTGCTAATCAAATTGTAGAGAGTGGTGATTTAACTTTTCTTCAATCATTCCAGAGAGAATTTGATTATTGTAGGAAATTCCGAAAAGAAAAAAGAATAAAACAAGTGGATTTTGTAGTCATGTTAACTGAACAGCAAAACGAAGCTAATTGGTTTGGATTTATTGATAATGATCTGAAAAATGTTTTCGTTTGCGAATCTAATTGGACAGGTTATTTCAGATATAATGTGACAAGTTATCTGCCACTATCTCATGAAATAATTAGTTGGGTGATGAGGTCAGTATTATTCAATAATCAAGATGAATTAATACAGAATATTCATCAAGAAGATAGGGGTTGTTTAATGGACTTAAATAGGTCTAAAAAACAGATATCAAGTAAAATGAAATCATTAGAAATCTGTATGGATTGTCAAGATTACATGAATAACACTAATTCAATTTTTATTTCAATATTAAGCGGTATTTTGAATCAAATAAATTTCCGTCTTAAATACTTAAATATTAAGTTAGCAACATCTGAACCTAGTCGAATGGTTCTAAAAGGTATTGGTCAAAAAATACATTTAACAGATTATCAAAACATTAAAATTAATTTAGAACATATAAAAACAGCAGTGTATATTTTGTTTTTAAGGCATGAAGAAGGGATTCAATTAAGTGAGGCGTTCACGGTAAACGATGACAAAACATTGCATCCTATTCACAAGGAACTAGTCAGTATTTACTGCCATTTAACAGGGAGTACCCCTGAAGATTTTAACTATAGTAAAGAAGTAACAATAAGGAGTAGAGATGCAGAAGAGATAAGTCGAGACATCTCTGTAATAAAATCTATTTTCAAAAGTTTATTGGGAGAACAACTAGCAAACCATTACATCATTGAGAAGAATCATGAATCAAATAGGCATTTTTTGTATTTCGATAGAAGGTTGGTTAGATATATTAATTAGTAAAAAATTAAATCATAAAATCAATATAAACAAAGAAAGCGTGAATTACACGCTTTCTTTGTTTGATCCATTTTGTAATTAAATATTTATATCAAAAACTGATTTTTAATAAACTTCTTTAAATAATTACATTTTAGACTTTGCTTGTTCAAGCAATCCGTATAGAGTAGTTAGGTCTGTGCTTTCCAACCAAACATAACTTTTACCATCAAATTTCTCTAGCTTCAAATAACATGACCAAACTCCTTTGCTAGTAAAACATCCAGCTTCAAAACCTCCACGACTTCTGTAATAAACCTCTGTATAGTTTGTCGGTACAGTAACCATTACCTTATCCTGCATTAATTTTATTGATTTCATAAGACCATCAATTTCATCTACATCAAGAATCGCAACTTTTGTGTCGGTAGAATACGAGGACACAACATCATATTCGAATTTTAAAGCGTTGGTTTTTGTATTTGATATTAGATCAGTGTAATAAAGTACCTGGACCTTGGCTTTTTTAATTGTTCCAATTTCAACGAACTCTTTTTGCATTAATGTTCCAGCCTTTGCTGAAAATACTTCAGCATTACTTTGTTCTTTGTCTTTTGCAGGAGCTTGGGCAGAAATCTGAAGATAGAAAAGGCAAGCTGCTGCTGCAATAATTAGGTTTTTCTTGTGCATTTTTTATTTTTTTAGTGAATACTAATATAAATTAACACAATGATTTTGCCAAATAAGGTCAATCGTTTGGATAGGTCATGTCATTTGACTTTATTTGACAAACTATTTTAACTATGTTCAATCAAAATAGAATTTACAGGCTTTTTCAGTTGATTAATTACCTGAAAGCGCGGCCTGCAAAATCAGTTCGAAGTATCGAATCATTTTTGGATACTTCTGAAAGAACGGTATATCGTTACATGGATTTACTTAAAGACCTTGGTTTCACCATCGAGAAAGACAGCAACAATAAAATTTTCATTGCATCAACGGCAGATATCGATCTCATTCCATTTACCCGCCAGGAAGCCGAATACTTGAAGATGTTAATACTGTCGGCAGGAAAAGAAAATCAACTAGCGCAGAGCGTACTGCAAAAGGTGCAGCAATCCAGCGAAATTGAATTAGGTGCTAATAGCTTATTCAAAGCACATCTTGCTAAAATTGTGGAGCAGATTTCAGTAGCAATCATTGAAGGAAAACAACTCTTAATTAAAGGATATAGTTCTGCAAACAGTCAAAGTTTTACTGATCGGCTGGTTGAACCGACCTGCTTTACCGATAATTACGATTCAGTTTCAGCTTTTGAAATAAAAACAAGGATAAACAAGTATTTCAATATTGAGCGTATAACAAGTGTTGAAGTATTGGAAATACCAATGAAGCATGAAGCCCAACATGAATTCTATAAGCCTGATATATTCGGCTTCCAAGGTAAAAGCATGAATAAGGAAATTGAATTACAATTGTCAATGAGGGCTTACTTGGTATTAAAAGAAGAATATCCAATGAGTACTGCTTTTTTTAAGCCAATTCCTGATACAGGAAAGTATTATTTCAAGGCAAATGTGCAAAGCTTTAAAGCGCCAGGGCGATTTGTACTGGGATTTTTAGAAGAAGTACAAGTTTTGGGTTCAAAAGAATTTATCCGTTTCATTCAAAAGGTGGTTAAAAAGAAGATCTGATTAAATTCCCTGCGTGTTTTAACCTTTAAGAAATGAAAAATTTCCACGCCGCATAAGCCAGAACCATTGGCATATTTAACAAAAAAACTACACTTACCAAGCATCCTCTGCTGGTTTTGTTATATACTTTGTTATACAAGGCTTTCTTAGGATCTGTTATCCAGCCCATGCCTCTGGGAGCTTTGAATCCAAGGTTATTGCGAACGACTCGCTTTACCGAAGTGCGAGCTGCAATACGTTTAGATAGTGAAGGTATGCGGAATCCGAATTTCATAAATTAATCATCAAAACCAGATCTTTTAGCATCAACTAAAATCTTGTATAAAATTTTGGTTTCATTTAATGTAGGAATGTAAGTATTTGCAATACTATATTTTTTAAGAGTCTTCAATGCAAAATCTGACATTCTTTCATCAGAGTAAAAATGTAATAATTTTCCCCAGGTGCTATGACTAGTTTTAAAAACTAAAATTTCTTTATCAAGACCTTCATCAAAATACTTATCTTTTGATGTTTCTTTAATACGTTTTTTATAATTTTCACTTTCAATCATATAGAAATCACTTATTTCAATATCTTGAAAATTTATTTTTGAAATCGACTCCCAACAATCTTTTTTCTTGGCATATACACTGACATTTCCATATCTAGAGTTTGGACTTACTAATGTAGTGTGAACTCGTTTACATATTTCTTCAAATACGTCCCTTAAGTCATCAGGTATACTCTGAATTTCCCATATTTTTTCAAAATCGAAATGACTTATTTTACTCGAATTTGCAATTAGTGAAAATGCTGACATAGCATACGCAACACTTTGAGCCCTAAATCCACCAGTATACCATGATGAACTTGAAATCAATTTTTCTATCTCTCTATAAATTATTAATCTAGATATTATTGATTTGAAGTAAGATTCAGTTACAAGATTATCGTTCTTTTCAATTTCAGATGTGATATATTCGGAAAATTTTACAAAACTTCCTTGTGCACCTAAAGATGAATAATATGGACGTAAAAGCCAGGCGTTTTCAGTTTTTGCAAGGTTTATTTTATCTATATATTGCTTCTTCGGATATTCTAATAAAAATTTATTTAATTCTGTTTTATTTTTCGAACTTTGTTCATTAAGATATTCTCCTCTAATTCTTTCATAATACCACCTGCTACTTACTTGAGAACCAACTTTCCTACTAACCCATATTCTACCACTGGTTTTTTTCATATCAATATGGTATTTGCTATTAGAAAAAAAGTCAGATTTGTTTACTTTATTTTGAGTATTTGCAAATTCAGCAACATTCGCAACAAAACTAGAATGCAAATCTAATTTTTTAACTACCGAAAGTTTCATTGGGACATTAACACTCGTCAAATCAATATTATGCTTTTCAGAAGCAGTATAAATTGATGCTGTTGTTTGTCCACCATTAACTATCTGAAGATTTTTAATGCACTTAATTGAACCATTTATGATCTCAACTTCTGTTGCAGTTGCAGTTATACCATTGTTATATGCGAAGAAGAAATTTGGTTTCTCTTGAAGAGTATATCTAATTCCTTTATTAACATCACCTCGAAACTGCAGAAAGGTCCTAACATTTTCTTCCAATAACTTCGACTTAAAATCACCATATATTTTAGCTAATTCTTTGCCAGGCATAACGGTTAAATAAGAGACATAATCTGAATTGTTTTCATTTACAATTAAACATGGTAAATTTGTTTTGATTTCAAAGTTTGAATACTGATTCCCATTTTTATAAATTTGATAAAAATAATCAATATCATAAATTGCATAACTACGCTGAATTCCACCAACTATTTTATTTTCGATATGATATAAACTTTTAGGTAGGGTTTGGTCAGTTATTAATATGAATTGTATTTCTTTGATTTGTTCTTTAAAAAAATTATCATAGATCTCTGAACAACAATCATAAAATTCACTTGTTTCTTCAACTTGTTTATATTTTTTATTTATGATGAAAGGAATTAATCGCTCTATTTTTTTAAAATTCCCCTCAATTTCATTTTTTAGAAGATTACGATATGCTTCACCTGAATATAAAGTAGAAATTAATTGTAATGTTCCTGAATCTTGTCTTATTGAAAATCCATAAAATGCAAATTCGGCATTAAAACCATTATAAACTGAAGAATCTAAATCCCCAACCATTGAAAGGGTTTCTGTTGTTCTTTCGAAAAATGCAGATGTTTGTGGGATAGATTTACTATTGAAATCTAATTGAATATTTTCTATTAAATCCTCCCTGTAGTCATTAAGTGTTATCATTGTATTCTTATATTAAAATCTATTAAGAATTCTTCAATTGAATTTATTTTTATTTCATATTGTACTGTATCAATTCCATCAGGTAAACTTGTTGATTTAATACACGGAAAATTATTTCTAATCTCATAAGCAAGTATTTCCTTAACCTCGAATTTTAAAGGAGCATCATCGGGTTTTGAATATCCTAATTCAAATAACTTACTATAAAAAAGACCATTTAATTCAAATGGTAAATTCATAAGCAAATTGCTGTTTTGTTCAATAATTTCCGAAATACTAAATCCATTTTTGCTTTGAGATAATTGAAGTGATATTAATATTATTTGAATGTTTCTAACAGTCAATTGCTCAGCACTACTAATCTTAAGAGTTTTTTTTGAAGTACTTAGAAATGATTTCACTTCAAGTAGCATATTAGTTAAGTCAAAATCTTGTTTATCTTTTTCAGGCCCTCTCCATGCTCGAATTGCAAATTCAAGACTTCTTTTTGTCCCTACAATATCAAAAAGTACAACTAATTCGGAAAATAAATTCATTTGAGCAATAAGGCTCATTGTATGAGGTCTATTCTGTTTCCATAATTCTATCCATCTAATTAAGCGCGAACGTATTTTTACTGTTTTTAAAGGGGAATCAACTGATAATGCTTCAATAAAATCGCAACATAAAAAATAAAACAACTCCCAATTGGATTTGTCAATAAGTTTTAAATTTATTGTGTGATTTTTTTGATTAGTATCGACTGTTATAATATCAATACCAGCTAATAATAAACCATTAAAATCAGAACCATCTATTTCAACATTTTCAAAACGTAAGCAATACGATTCATTATCATCTACATACCAATATATATCTGGTCCTTTAATACATCTTTTTTTTGATGATTGGAGAATATCTAGCCATGGATTTTTATTAGTTTTCATCGTCGAAATTATCATTTAAATTATCTAGTAAATTTTGATAATAAACAGTATTTACTAACATCTTTACCATATGAGTATTGGAATCAATATTCCCATCAACACTGACTGAAAATCCCATTATATTATCCAATGTTGCATTTAATTCTTTAATTTCACTCTCAATTATGTAAAGAATTAGAAGTGGTTTACTTCTTATTTTTCTCATCTTTTTTCTATCTGTCCCATAATTTGATAAATTAACTTTATTTGCAATTAGAGGGATACTCTCATCTCGAGGGATTGATAATTGATTTTTTGGATAATGGTAATAATTATCTTCCTTTTTAAATATCATATTTCTGATTACACGAGAAATTTTTATCGGTTCTATTAATATTGTATTATCAAATTTCCTCTTAGAATCACCACTTATTAGAGCAACATCCCAATCCGTATTTCTGTTTATTGCATATTCTCTTAAAAATGTCAAAGGCATTTTACTCATAATGCCTAAAGGGTCATTTTTTGTAGCTTCATTATAAGCGCCTAAGAATTTATTTACTATTTCTTTATTTACATTTTCCCATAAGTAAGATGAACCAACCTCCAAATATTTATACTTTTTCAGAAGAGTGTTAAGAGTTTCAATACCAATATTAAAATTATTATTTATCGCATCAAATTCAGCGTTAAATTTGACAGTTTCTTTAAGCCGACCATCGAATTTCATTATGTAATTGAATGATTTTATATTTTTTTGTTTATTTCTGGCTGTAATTTGAAGAGCACTATTTGGATCTTGTTTTATTGCGAGGCCAAAATCTAGAGGTGTTTTTTTGGATTTTGCTAAATCTCTAAAATCTTGAAACAATTCTTCTGTACTAGAAATTATATCTCTAAAGTTTGATTCAATCTCTTCTGGAATAAATATTTTACATAAATCGGAATACCCATCACGATAACCAAACCAACGACCCATTTGCATTAATGTATCAAATAGAATTGTAGTTCTTAAAAAATAACTTATCGAAAGACCTTCTAAAGTATAACCTCTTGATAAGCTGGTTCCACCAATAACAATTGCATTTACAGGAACATCTCTGTATTCCAATGGGACTTTTGTCTTGGAGTGAACATCTCTGATAATAAAAGAATCCATTGCCTCAAATAATCTAGATAAAATATTTATAAAATCAAGTTCAGACTTATCGAAATATTTATTGTAAACTTCATGCAACTGTAGTAAATTTTGGTCATTATCATAAGGGTATTTTTTTCCACTCCTTGTTTTTATAGACATTGTTAAACTAGTTACTAATTCTTCAACTTGGTCTCTAATCTGAATGTGAACATCAGTAAACCTTGAAACATGAATAAGCATTGAATTATGACTATTGATATTACCACGTTCATGACGAATTCCAACATTTAAATAAAAATGGAGAATTGCTTCTTTGAGAGAATGAGGTAGCTCATAAATTTTATGATTAATTTTATGATCAACCGGTATATAATCTACGAAATCTTTTATTCTAATAATATGCTCTTCAGAATTTTCTAAAAAGTAGTATTTCGCCCCCTTGTAATTTGATGGAGGTTCCAATAAATAAATGAAATCTTTTGGAAATAAATCTGAACCAACTTGCGAATTTTCTTCTTCATGGTCAATAAAAATATTAGCATAAGGGGTAGCAGTAAATGCTACATATGATGTTTTGTTAAATAACGAAAGTAACATCCTAATTTTTTTGTTAATAATAGTAGGGTCATCTTGCTCACGTGTATTAATTGATGCATAATCTGATTCGTCATCAATCATTAACATAGCATGATTAGAAATACCATTAGGATATTGTGTTTTTAACCAATTCACGACATTCTCTAAAACATTACTTTCCTTTTTAATGACAATTAATATTGGGGACTTAATATTATCAAAATTGAAAGTGTGTTTTATTTTATCTGCATCTTGCTTATTAAAGTCTTTGTATTCATTTGTTAAACTTATGGGAATTCGAGAAGTGTCATTTTCATATTTACCAACACCTATTAAAAAATCACCTTTTTTACCAATGAAACTCTCATACAATCGATTTTGAGTTTGGTTCCTTAAATTATTCATGCTTCCAGCAATAACGACAATAAATTTATATCCTGCATCTGCTGCTTTATCAATGAGAGCAGAATAATTTGATGTTTTCCCTGATTGCACATGTCCCACAACCATTCCATAAATTGAAAAGTTCTGCAAATTAGGGTCTCCTAAATAATTCATTACTAGGTCAGTGTCGTCATCCAAATTTCTTACAACTATTGGGGTTAAAAAACTTGATAAAAATTGCTTGTACCTAGTCCAATAAAATAAATCTGAACTAATTTTTTGTTTACTAGACCACCAAGTCCTATCAATTTCTCCTGGACTTGAAACCATAGTGCCTCCCTTGACCAAAACACAAAAACATCTTTCAATTTCTTGACGTATCAAATTCCAATCAATTAGATTATAAACAATTGGAATTTCATAATCGCTATTATTAGTAATTACTTTTAAATAATTTTCCAATCCGAAAGAATCAATCATTTTTTTTGAAGTATCTATTGCTTTGTCAATTTCAATAGTAGCAAGTGGCTGAGGTTTTTTTCTCAACTCATTAAATAAATGCTCCATTAATATTTCAAATGGTGTTTTGATATTTATCATTTTTTAAAATATTCGGTTTTGAGTAATTCGGTTTTAAACTCTTCACTTAGTTGCGAGTGCTGAATAAGATTTTCTAACAATTGCCTGTTGTCTTCTTCAAAACTTTGATCAATATCTCTAGGATCGGATATAATCTGTGAAATCAAAGTTTCTATAGGCAGATATTGTTCTAATCCGTCTAATAACATATTGATTTTAGTAATCGTTTCAATTGAACTTTCAGATTCAATTATTTCAACTAGTGGATGTTGTCTATTTATTTTTAAGATATTTTTATTATTATCTCTTCTTGGAATGTAATTCCATAGATGAATAACATTATTATAATTTTTCCTTGTAATTCTACCGGTATATACTCTTTTGCCTACTGGATTTACAAATTCTAAAACTCTTTTAAGTTCTTGTCGAAATACAAAAGGAGGTTTAGCTGTGGATTTTTTTAAATCTATATTCCATTCGTTGTCCATAGTATTTGGGATCTCAATTTCAATTCTTACAAGCTTTAATGCTTCTGTTGAAGTAGATAAGCCCCACCAAGTACCCCAGGTAACAAGTCTAAAGTTTCGATATAAATAAAAGCCTTGAGACTTAATATATCCTTCATTAAGTCCATACTTTTTGTACTCTATTTCTGTGACATTACTATGATGAGGTAAAACATATGGACAAACCTTAATTTTGCCATTAGGATAAGTGAAATCAAAAGTTTGTAGTTCTTGTCCGGAATTATTATTGAAAAATGGGTTAAGTGATTTAATGTTCAATCCATTTAATTCGAACTTTATTTTTTTAATACCTTTTAAACCATCTATAAACTTATGGAATACTAAACCAACATGGTATCTAATTTTTTCAAGCTCTTCTAAAAAAATATGATTTTCAAATTTGTCTACACTTTCCCAAATTACTAAAGTTCCAGATTTCAAAATATCTAACTCTTTTGTTTCAGAATAAGAAATTTTATTCGGTATTAATGCGAACCAATCATTCTTTTCGGCTATATAACCTAAATCCCATTGCAAACCATTTATTATACCATTTTTTGTTTTAGAAAAAACTGTCAATTTCTTACATTGTGAAAATGAAGCAACTTTAAGGCCCAAACCAAAACGTCCTAAATCATTTTTGTCTCTAATTTCTTTAGGGCTTTTTGAAGATAGCCGCATTGCTTCTTTTAATTCATCAAGTGTCATCCCAATTCCATTATCCAAAATGGAAATTTTGATTTCTGGATTTTCAATTGCATCAATTTTTATTTCATTGGCTTCAGCAGAAATACAATTATCTATAATATCTGCAATAGCTACTTCACATACATATCCAATTTCTCTAAAACTATCAAGAAAATTAGATAAATTAGGCGGTAAATAATGATTAGATTTTTCCATTTTCCAATAGTATTTTTTTAAATATTTTTTCCACTATAGTGACATCCCATCCATTTGCTGCTCTTTTTGCAAGCTGATAGTATGAGAACCCATCTGTTTTGATTTCAGATTTAGATAATCCCATTAACTTAAACATTTCTTCAATGGACAGCTTTCTAACTTTGTAATCATCACCATTCATAGGTTCTACAACCCTTAATCCATTATGATGAGGTTCCGTCAATGTAATGCATGACTCATCATACTTTATTTTTTTATTATAAATATCTAAACATAAGCTTGTGGATACATTTAAATCAACTGAATGTTTTTTTATTAAATGTTTACATTGATCTTGGTCTAAGTACAAATCTTTTGAAGGGTGTTTGTCCAAAAAATCAGAGAACTTAACTTTTTTTGAAGAAAAAGGGATGTCTAAAAAATCATCAATACTAATTAATGGTTTGTGGATGGCTAAAATCCAAAATCGTTGTCTTGTTTGAGAATTGCCATAATTAGCACTATTTAAAATACTGCTAACAACTTTGTAATTCATCTTATGTAATTCTTCAAATAGTTTCTCCCTTGTTTGTTTATGTCTTTTTGAAGCAAAACCTTTGACGTTTTCTAATAAAATATATTTGGGTTTGTTTTTTTTCTCTTTACATATTCTAACAACGTCCCATATTAATTGTCCCCTTTCGTCATCTTCTCCTAAACCTTTTCCTGCATTAGAAAATGGTTGACAAGGGAAACCACCAGTTAATAAATCAAAGTCAGGTAAAATTTTAGCGTTAATTTTCTGTATATCACCAAAATTAATAGAGCCAGGATGATTCAACTCGTATAATTCAGAAGCAAATTTGTCTATTTCTGAATATCCAATTACTTCAAATTGTATTTTATTTTTTTTAAGGCCAAACGAGGCGCCTCCAAAGCCCGCAAATGTTTCAAATACTCTTAATTTCATAAAATTGTATGATAATGTTTAATATTTCTTAAAAGAATAAGGAATAAATCAATTCCTTTATTGCCACCATGAGCGCCAAAAACAAAACATTTTTTATGAGATTCATTTCTATACTCTATTGTAAAAATTGTTTTTTTTGACCTTTCTTTTAATGATAAATCTCCTTTAATTCTTCCTGTTTTTAGTAATCTCCACTCCGTATTTTCAATAATGTAGTTAATGATATCTTTAATATTAAAAAAGAAATACTCTGAACTATCATTGCTAAAACAGAACACACTTGAGCCTTTGGCAAAATATTTATCCCAAAAAGAATAAGATTTCAATTGTTTCAATTGTTCATCCCATGTAATGTTATGTATTCCACACATCAATTTCTTTCCGTCAATTTCTATTACTTTTAAACTTTTACTATAAGAACTAATAGAACTAATTTCATTTATTTCCCCTAAATGAAATTGCCAATTTTTCCCAACTCTCATTGATACTTTTCCATGGGCTCCAATTGCATCAGTTATAGTTTTGTGTTCATTAATATTTAGACAAATCAAATTAGATGATTTGCTATTTAATTTACTAGCCAATTTATTTTTCGCTAACTCGCCAGTTACTTTTACATCACTAGCTTTAATAGAATCCATTCTTGCCATTCCCTGTAACGATTTACTTATTTAATTTTCAACAATTCTAATAATAATTCAAAACTCAGTTCAAATGGTATTCTGTTAATAGAATTATTTTTATTATTTCTTATATCACCACCAATTTCTTCAAATGAGATATTCTGATTAAATTTTTTAAACCATGAATAAGATGCTTTCGCCATTTGTTTTTCGTTTTTTTGGAATTTAGTAACACTATTTACCCTTGCTATCCCACTAATGGTTGCATCTCCCAATTTTAAAGTAATTGCGACTTTTTTTGATAAATTAAAAATTAGAATATCTCCTTTTTTAATGTTTTTGCCATTTGGAATATTTGTAGGGTATTCATATTCCATACCTTCCTTGTCATCATATTTAGATTTTGGATTTTGATTGACAATAAATACATCTTGGTCTAAAAAAGCGTTCATATTTTTTCTTTATTAAATTTACTTATACTGGGTATTTTTAAAATTTAAAATAGCTTCATTAAAAAAAGGCTCATTACCATACTCATTTTCAATCTTCTGATTCAACAATTGTATTTGCATCTCTTTATAATCCAAATCAAATAGTTCAGATAAGGCATTTAGCATGTGAGATTGCAGTTGTCTTTCACCATTTTCAATCTTACTAAGTAGAGAAATATCAACTCCTAATTTATCTGCAACGATTTTTAACGGATACTTTTTCTCTTTGCGTAAAACATGAATATACTTTCCAAAATCAATCGGCTTTTCCATTTCTTTTATCATTATGA
>Ga0209358_10001009_pt1 | contig 23373 bp, 23 predicted proteins | sample LauGreFa1BDMLBSN_2_FD_187574 | JGI IMG/M metagenome (GOLD analysis project Ga0209358, IMG submission 187574) | Freshwater lake microbial communities from Lake Michigan, USA - Fa13.BD.MLB.SN (SPAdes) (version 2) | ecosystem: Environmental > Aquatic > Freshwater > Lake | place: Lake Michigan, USA...
AACAAGAAGTATTTGGAGCTCTCTCCTCAAGAACAGAAATACTTTTTGGTGAGAGCGATACAAAATCAATACTACTCAAACAGCTCTGGCTTTAAGAGAAAGTATAAAAAGTTCAACTTTGTGGAACTACAGCAGACCTTTGAGCTGGTAGATACTATTTATGAAGAACAACCAAGTATGGAGTGGGTCAAAGAAACTTTAGAAGAAGAGTTGAAAAATAACCCTGACTTTTGGTATAATAAGGGTATCTTTGACTTATGGATAAAGAACAACGGCTTCATAGAGAGAATACACAAACAAACTTTTATACCAAGATATGCTCTCAAAGATACCATAAAGGAAGTAAAAGCTCTGATAAAAATAAAATGGAGACAATATAAAGATGGGCAAGATAAAGTTAGATAAGGAAGATGTGGAGATGATAAAACATCTATGTGCTACCACTCAACTATTCGATAGAGAAATAGCTGAGATATTTGGAGTATCAAGAAAACACATCTGTGCCATAAGAAATAAAAAAAGATGGAACTATGACTACGGTAAAGAAGCAGAGACAAGTCAAACAAAAGCAATCGAAAGATACCTCAAAGAACGAAGAGTTGGTATTCACGGATAAGGAAAAGGAACCTTGTGATAATTGTAAAGAATCGAAGAGTGTGTCTTTATCTCTACCTCCTTATACAAAAGAGGAGATGGATAGAGCTATGACTTTGGTGGATAAGTTCAACATAGGCTCCGTAGATATGAAGTGGTTAATAAACTTACACAATAGGGTCTTAAATGATAATAAGAGATACGGATGTGGCAAGTGCCATGTGATAGTATTGAAGAACCTTAAAAATGCTTATTCAAGACTTTACTCATGAATATAAAGAAATACCCCATCAAAGATATAAAACTTAACCCTGAAAACCCAAGAGTAGTCAGGGATGAGCAGTTTAAGAAGCTTGTTAAGTCAATACAAGACTTTCCTGAAATGCTAAGTATAAGACCAATAGTGGTAAATAATGATATGGTCGTACTCGGTGGAAATATGAGACTTAAAGCATGTAAAGATGCTGGTCTAAAAGAAATACCAGTACTCATAGCAGATGAACTTACAGAAGAACAACAAAGAGAGTTCATCATCAAAGATAATGTCGGATATGGAGACTGGGACTTGGATGTACTTTTACAAGAATGGGACACAGTACAGCTTGAAGAGTGGGGACTTGACCTCCCTGAGTTCAACATAACACCAGAAGCTTTTGGTGAAGACTTTAGTATCCCCGATGGAGATAGACAGCCAATAAGACAGATGACCTTCACAGTAGCAGACGAACAAGAACAAGTGATAAAAGAAGCTCTGAAGGACATAAAAGGTACAGACGCATACAAATACTGTGAGACCTTTGGAAACATAAACTCAAATGGAAATGCACTATACTTAATAGTATCAGAATGGGTAGAGCTAAAGAAATAGTCGTAAAGGTCATACCAAAGAAGCTGGCTGATGACTTTGTGAGAAAACATCATTATAGTGGTAAGATAGACCCGAGAAGTTTTTTACACTTTGGTGTCTTTTTAGATAACAGACTACATGGAGCAATACAACTCGGCCCCAGCATACAAAAACATGCATCAATATTACTCGTAGAAGATACGGAGTGGAATGGCTTCTGTGAGATATCAAGAATAGCTTTCGATGATGTCCTTCCAAGAAATAGTGAGAGTAGAGCAATATCCATCATGATGAGAATGTTGAAGAAACAAGCACCTCACTTGGAGTGGGTAGTATCTTATGCTGATGGAGCTCAGTGCGGGGATGGTAGTATCTATAGAGCATCTGGCTTTCATCTAATAGACATAAAGAAGAACAACTCTATGTGGCTTATGCCAGATGGTAAGGTATTATGTTCTTTGGTGTTCTCAGCTTCTTTCTCCCCGAACTCAAAGAACGACCAAACAAAACAATATGGAAAGGTGGGAGAGAAAAGGTCATGGCCTGCTATCAAGTTCCTAAGAAGTATTGGAGCTGAGCCTATACCAGGCTTTCAGTTGAAGTACATATACTTCTTGAACCCAAAGGCTAAAGAAAGACTAAATACACCAATACTACCTTTCTCACAAATAGACAAGATTGGAGCTGGTATGTATAAAGGTGAAAGAATAACAATAGAACAAAGACAAGCGGTGGTAGCATAGTGGTAGTGCGTCTGACTTCCAGTCAGAAGGGGGCAGTTCGAATCTGACCTCACCGCTCAAAAACAAAATAATAACAAAATGAAAAAGGTATTGAACGACAAAGGGGGGACTATGATGCAGTTCGAGAAAGGTGAGAGTGGAAACCCTAATGGCAGACCAAAAAAGATGCATACAATATTGAAAGGACAAGGGTACAAACTATCAGAAATAAATGATACCATCCAACAGATGCTTCACTTAGATATTGAGACCTTGAAAAAGATATGGGACAACCCCAAGGCTACGGTATTAGAAAAGACAATAGCACAAGCACTTAGAAAGTCTATGGAGAAAGGTAAGCTTGATAGTGTTGAGACTTTATTAACAAGAGTATATGGTAAGCCAAAAGAAAAGTTGGAACAAGAACTCAACATCACAAATAAAGTTATTAAATTAAAGTTTGGTAATGAAGAAGGGGACAACTAACTCATTTAAGAAGACCTTTGGTAAGAGAAAGAAAGGTAAAAGAGTCAAGTCATACAATAAACACAATAGCAATTCTACATACAAAAAAAGACAAGGAGCAAGATGATATTAGAAGGGGACTGCTTTGACTTAATAAAAACCTTACATGATGATAGTGTTGATTTAATTATCACATCGCCACCATACGCAGATATTGTGAATTATGGTAAAAACATCTCGATACATAAACCTAATGAGTATGTCGAATGGCTACTACCTCTTTTCAAGGATATTCATAGGGTACTCAAGCCGAGTGGTAGTTTCATATTAAACATAAACGATACTTGTAAGGGTGGGTATAGAAATCCCTTTATTTATGAGTTAATATATCGCTCACAGAAGGAGACAAAGCTTAAGTTTTACGATACATATATTTGGCACAAAAGAAATGGGATACCAAATGGTAGTACAAAAAGATTTAGAAATACAACAGAGTTCATATTTCATTTTGTGAAGAACCAAAAGGAGTTAAAGTTTTATATGGATAGGGTGTTGGAAGAACCAACACAGACATATAATAAAAGATTTGAGAATGATATACCATTAGGACACGAAAAAAATATAGATGGTAAGCGAGTTAAAATACGTAAGACAAACAAACAAGTAGATAGTGAAGGGTCAAGTTGTGATGAGTTTGTGGATAGAATTTTTCCTGATAAAGTAAGACCTGATAATGTATTTAGATTTTCAACAGCAGGGGCAGCAAGAGATAACTCAATCAAACACCCCGCACCATTCCACAAAGAACTACCAAGATATTTTATCAACTTACTCACAGATGAGGGGGATAAAGTATTAGATGTATTTGCAGGTATTGGAACAACAGGACTTGCGTGTAAGGAATTAAATAGAACATTCATAGGTTATGAACTCAACCCCAAGTATTGTGAATTTGGAAACAAGAGAATATCAGGTGAAGAATTAGAAACATATAGAGTAGTTCAATACGACCTTGATGGAAACTACATAGCTGATTACAAGAATAGAGCAGAAGCATCCAAAGCAACAGGAGTTCAGGATGGGGATATAATGAGAACATACAATAGAACAAAGTTTGATAGTCGTGGAGGTTTCATTTGGAAAATTATGCATCCAAGAATATTTCAATATGATTTAAACGATAATTTAGTTGGGGTTTATCAATACTGGAGCGAAGTATCAAAAAAATATAATGTAGATACAGAAAGTTTAAGGGTTGATGGAGCAATGATAAGATTAAATGGATGTATAAATAAATTAGGATATAAATGGAAATTTGAAAAGAATAACTATGCCAAGAAGTAAAGTAAGAGGAGGCCGTAAGGCTCACAACAAAAGAATTAAAAAGAGAAGAGAGGTGATGGAACAAATCACCCATCTCAAAAAAAAGATATTTTTAGAAGCTCAAGAACGATACATAAAAGAACAACAAGGATTAAAAATAGAAACTGATGAGGGGACAACTCTATAATGAATTATCAAAACTTGATGTAAAAACAATTTTTGATATTGGAGCTTGTGATTTTCACGACTCAATAGATTTACTTAATCGTTATCCACAAGCGAGGGTATTAGCAATAGAAGCTGACCCCGAGAATTACTTTAGACATCATAAGAGAGCGGAGACTGTAGGTATAGAAACCTTCAATTATGCAATGTCGGATAAGAATGGTTATGAAACCTTCTATCCAAGTTTAGTGGAAACAGAAAGAAACATCGAATGGAAATATGCAGGGTCAATTATGAAACCCCTTGTAAAACCAAATACGAATGAAGGTGTAAACCATCCAGTCTCTTTTGACCTTGAAGGCATACAAATACCTTCAATTAGATTTGACTACTTTTGTGATACACACAAAATAGAAAAAGTAGATTTTGTTTTTATGGATGTAGAAGGAGCAGAATATAAGATTATAGAATCACTTGGGAAATACAGACCTAAGCTAATATTCTGTGAGACGGCTCACTATGATACAAAGAGTTTCGACAACGAATTAAATTTGGAGGAGTTCGATTCTCTAATGGAGTCCTATGGTTATTTCATAGTTGAGAGATTACAATACGATACACTATACAAATATGACGGAAACTTTAATTGAGGTTGAAGGGTTCACACCCCACACATCACAGAAAAAGGTAGTAGATTTATGTCTTGATAATGAGACAAAATATATTATATGCTCTACTGGTCGTCAGTTCGGTAAGACTTTCCTTGCTATGAATATCTTATTGAAGTGGGCTTTGGAAGATAATGGGTCAGTATCCATGTTTGTTGCTCCTGTATATTCTCAGTCAAAAAAGGTCTTTTCTGAACTCATAACAGCTATCGCAGAGAGTGGGCTAACACTTTCAATAAATAAATCGGAGCTTTTCATCACTTTCATTAATGGGTCTATTATCTACTTCAGGTCGGGGGAAAGAGAAGATAGTCTTCGTGGATATACTCTTGACTACTTGGTGATGGATGAAGCAGCTTACCAAAAAGAAGCTGTATGGAAAACAGTATTAAGACCAACAGTATTAGTCAAAGGTAAGAAGGTCTTATTTATCTCAACACCTAAAGGCAAGAATTGGTTTTACGAAATAGCTAACAGGGGATATAGTGATGACTATCCACAGTATCAGACTTATCATGCGACATCTTACGACACCCCATATATTACACAAGAAGAGCTTGATGAAGCTAAGCTTTCTCTACCTGATAACATCTATCGACAAGAGATATTAGCTGCTTTCATCGATGACGGTGGTGAAGTATTCTCAAATCTATCTGAGAGCTGCCACCTATCCGCATATCCCTCACTTCAGACAAATACCAAGTATTATGCTGGTATAGACTTTGGAAGACAAAATGACTACACGGTCTTAACAATATTAAACTCTGAAGGACAGATGGTAGATTTCTATAGACAAAGACAAAAGTCGTGGGACTTGATACTTTCTGAGCTCGAAGTAAAATTAAAGAAGTGGAAGCCAGTATGTTATGCTGAGGTGAATAATGTCGGGGATGTCTTATATGAAAGTCTGAAGAAGAAGTATTCATCGATACAACCTTTCATAACAAATAACGACACAAAGCAGAATATGATAGAAGAGCTTATTATGTCTATGAACGAAGGGAAGATGATACTACCAAACAAGGACTTGAATGCTGACTTATATAAAGAGCTATCAGTATTCACTTATGAGTATTCTCCAAAGACAAGGAGAGTGAAGTACGGGGCTCCATCTGGCTTTCACGACGACTGTGTTATATCACTTGCTTTAGCACATCATGGCTTCAAGAAAAGAGCATCTTATGGGACTTATGTTCTAAGATAAGTTGTGAATAAAAATTACAGAAAAGATATTTATTAGTAGATGAAAAACATATCCATAGAGTATCAAGGTAAAGACTATGAAGTAAAAGTCCCCACCATAGAAATGTGGGGAAGACTAATAGCTTGGAAAGAGCTACTTGAAGAAAAAGACTTCCTTGTAAAGCTAATATCGGAATCGACAGGACTACCTGAAAATGATGTTCGTAAAGCTGATTGGTTCGACATATTAAACATAGGGTCTTTCTTAACAGAACACCTAATAACACAGAGTACAGACTTCCATAATGAGTTCGTATTCAAGGGTGTAAAGTATCGTTTCTTAGACCTACCTAACCTCTCTTTTGGAGAGTTCATCGATATTGATACCTTACTATCAAAAGACGAACACGAAAGAAAAAGTGCTCTGCATACCTTGATGGCTGTATTCTATAGAGAGGTCGGTGAAGACAATAAGCTTGTACCTTATGATAGTGGAAAAGTCGGTGAGAGAGCTGAAATATTCAAGCAACTCCCCGTCATGTACGTTCATGGTAGTATGAGTTTTTTTTTGCGTTTAGAACAAATATTACAAAGACCTTCACTAAGCTTTTTGGTGATGTCGAAAAGCCTGAAGATGATGAAGAGTATAAAGAAAGTGATGAAGAGAATTTCCAAAAGTATTGGGGATGGTTTGGTGTCCTTGCGTCTTTGGCTAATGAAAACATTTCACTTTTTGGGGAAATCCCGAAATACCCACTAACCTTCGTATTAAACTATTTAACTTATATGAAGGACTTGAACGAAATAAAAATGAAGCAACATAGAAAAGCTCAACAACAAATAAAAGCTATATTATGAGCCAATATCCATTAGGGTCTTACAACTTTAAGAAGATTACCACACTTCTGCGACAACTATCGGAGTATCACGAACAGATACAGGGATATGGTATAGGTGATATCAATCAGCTTATTTACTATACTGAAGAAAGATTAAAAATAGATAACACGGAACAAAACTTGGGGTCATACTATCCCTTGATGTTCGTGATACCTGAGCTCGCAACAACAGACGGAAGACAGACAGTATATACCTTCAACATCTTGATGATGGATATTCTAAACACAAAGAACTTTGATATTGAAGTGGATGTGTGGAGTGATACCTTAGATATTCTCAAAGATGTGGTAGCTCAATTAAAGTATTCACTTGATGCTTGCTACTGCACATGGGACTTAGACTACCCTGTAGATTTCACCCCCTTCTCTGAGAAGTATGATGACTATGTGTCGGGATGGACTGCCAGAATAAAATTAAAGATACCAGATGCGATAGATAGATGTATCGCACCTTATGCGGACTTTCCTCCGTGTGATAATAACTCTGACTAATGAGCATACCTACACCGAACTTTGATGCAGCTATGACTGAGATGACTAATGAGCTTACAAGAGCTCTTAAGGTCTCTTTGTTATTTCAATACAAGTATGCACCAGGCTTTACTGGTAAAGGTACGGTATATGGGATGGCACCAAAGGTAGCTTCAGGTGCTTTACTTGATAGTATAAGTGTTGAATATGAACCTTCGTCTAAGACTGTGAAGGTAGAGATGCTTGAGTATTGGAAGTATGTGAATGATGGAAGAAAGCCTGGTAAGTATGCTCCTTTAGATTCCATCTTATCTTGGATAAGAACAAAAGGTCTTAGAGGTAGAGATAAGAAGGGAAGGTTCATCACAAATGAAAGCTTCGCATGGGGTATAAATACAAATATAAAAAAGTTCGGAATCGCACCAACTTTCTTTGTTGATAATACAGAGAATAGGGTGTCTAAAGAGTTCGACCAAAAAATAGGAGAAGCTCTAAATACAGACTACGAAAATTATTTCAATAGTCTCATACAACAAAGCTAAAAAAAGATGAGTATAGTTTTACAGGTTTTACAACAACCACTTCAGATAACCCCATCAAACACTAATCATGTGTTTAATGTTTCAAGCTCGGCATATACCCTTACTGACTTTCAATATGTCGTGGATGTCTATTTCAAGGGCAACTTACTTAATTGGTCTTCAGCAACAACAGACAATAGAGCATGTAGGCTTAAGGCTCGTCCAAATATCTATGGTAATGCTATTGTTGATTTGGAAGAAATAGTAAGGACTTTCTTAACAGCCAACCCACGCTTTACAGGTGATACATACCCATATCTGAACTATGCATCAGATGTGAATAAAATTATCACTTTAGCAGATGCTCAAAGAACAATAGAATATAATGGGTCTAACTTATGGGCGGGAGGAACACCTAATGCTTCACTTAATCAGATGTGGCATGTATCAGAATATAAAGCTGTATTTGGATACACTTATACCTCAGGGTCATCGACAGTAGAAGAGGTAGATTTCAACGCAGCTTGGAACCCCAACCCTGTAGTAATATTTCCTGGTGTGGATAACAAAATTATACCAGCACCTTTCTTGTCTGCAGCTACCATAGATGCTCAAGGAGCTAATTGGTTTGCTCAAAATAACAAAAATCACTTATACTACGACCTCTTCCGTCATGTCTATCAGTCAGGTGATACAAATACTCAGTGGTCTTGTAATAATGATATTGCTGACTGTGGCCCCAGAGAGTTTCTTAATGCGGCTGGAACATGGTATTATGATATCATAAGTCAGCCTGACTATGTAGATACAAGAGTAAGAAGAAGAAGTCATCACCCCGACTGTCCTATCATAGTGTCTTTCTTGAATGGTAAGAACGACTACTTTACGAACGACATCTATTCAATAGCAGTAAGAGGAGCACTTACCACATCTGACCCTTATACTTATTCAGGTGAAATAGCTAATAGAAGCTCCACATCTTTACCATCTACTAATGAAGATACAAACTCTGTGTTTAAGATGGGGGTATTTTACTTACCATATAACAACACATCAGGTAATACCTTGAATGCTATACCTACGAACTCAAAGAAAGTATGCTTCTATGGTACGACATATAATAGTGATAGAAATAACAGACTTAACTTTTCATCAAGAACAACAGAGGTCTTAGAGTTTTATATGCAAGATAGAAGCTGCATAAATAAGCCCCCTATCCATGTGCTTTTTTTAAACGGGAGAGGCATGTGGGATACTTTCACATTTGGTGGAAAACAGGTAAGGAAGTATAACATCTCAAGACCGTCTTATAGACAAGAGGTCTCCCTAAATAAAGCATTCTACGACATAGGGTCATATCAAAGAGGTACCAGAATATACGAGCAAGACCTTGACTTGAAGTGGGAATGTGAGACTTGGTATTTAGACCAGAATGATACACAAATCATGCAGGAGATTTTTATGTCTCCTGAGGTATATATTATAGACGGGACTGTGATACAAGATAACACTTGCCAGTCATGTTTGGAAGAGATAAGACTTTATCAGAACTTAATACCAGTAGTCATAGAAGACAAAGACTTTATTGTTCTAAAGAAACAATATCAAAAACTTTATCAATATAAAATGACCTTACAATACGCAGGGTTTAAGAGACAAAGAACACAGGGATAATGAACTTACAAATCAGCTGCCAAGTAGCAGGAAATACGGAGTATATAGAATTATTTGGAACAGACAGTCTCACTATGGATATCTCTTACGCAGAGATACAAGACATCACAAAGAAGAACAGCTCTTACTCAAAGGAGTTTAATGTTCCTGGCTCAAATAACAACAATTATGTATTCAATTATTTCTTTGACTTAAATCAGATACCTCTTAACTTTACCCCTACCAAAAAGTTCGAGGCTCAGCTTTTATATAATGGGTATATCATCCAAAGTGGATATATCCGTCTTAACTCTGTAAATGTTGTTAAAGAACAAAAGACTTACAATATCACTTTCTATAATGGTATCGGAGATGTTGTGTCTCAGATATCAGATAAGTTTCTTTATCAATTAGACCTATCATCACTTTCACATCCCTGGTCTTTCGATGTTATCAAACAAAGCACACTTGACCCTAACTTATTTCCTCTGACCTCCACAACGAACTACTCATATCAAAATGGTAAAACTTATTGGAGTGTTTTTAATATTGGATATGAGTATTCTGCTAACTCACAAACACAAATAGATTATACTCTTACTCCACTTGTAGAGTTTAGCTCACAAGGACTTAATTTCACAGGGGGTACTAATCCAAACTTTTTTGACTACACAGGAGCTACCAAGTCTCCTGTTAATGACTTTTATTTCAAGCCATCTATACAGATAAAGGAACTTTACAAAACTATCTTTTCCGAAGCCGGATATCAGGTGGAATCTTCTTTCTTTAATACCAATTATTTTGAGAAGCTTTACCTACCTCTGAAATTCCAAGACAGCATCTATAATGTTAATGGTACGAGACTATGCTATAACTTTACTAATAGTGGATATACCGTGAATACTTGTTCTCCATCTACTTTCACTAACTTAAACCCTGGTAGTGGTATAACATGTAATAATTTTAATTTAAGTACGAGTGGAAGAAGTATTGTTTTTCCAACAAATCTTTTAGGTCAATATAGAGTAAGTGTTTCTTGGAACATAACAGTATCCGCTACATGTTCTGTAAGTAGTGCAGATATATCGGGACAATTTGGTGCTTGGAGAATAGAAAACTTAACAGGTGCTCCAATAAATAGAGTATTTACCTCAGACCCCGCAATTATTAACATAACATCTGCTATCAACCCTTATGAACTTTATATTAGGGGTAGAGGGTCTTTCAAGGTTAATTCAATAACTTTGACCTTCGAATCAGTTATACCATTTCTAACAACAGGTACCACTATAGACTATGCGCTTGAATTTACCAATACCGAATACAAACAAATAGACTTTATCACTTCAGTAAATAAAGCTTTTAACCTTGTCTGTGTTCCTCATAAGACAAAGCCTAATACAATAGTTATTGAGCCTGTTATTGACTATATCGGTAAAGGAAGAGTGCTTGATTGGACTGCTCAAATAGACTGGGATTCACCTATGAATATTTTTCCTACGACCAATATTCTTAATGGTAGTCTTAGCTATAACTTGAGAGAAGACCAAGACTATACCAATCAGCAGTTTAGAACAAAGAACAATAGGACATTCGGTACTGATATAGTACAACTTAACCAAGATTATAAAGACCAGTCAATAGTATTCGATTCACTCTTCTCACCTTGTATTGACTTGACGGTAAATGCTAATCAAATAAGCCAGATAACACAACCAAACTTATCTTCTATTGGAGTTGTTAATTTGAGTGGTCTTACTTATCAGACTTTTAAGCCTATCAAGAACTTACCAAAGATGATATTTAGAGGAGCAACACTACCAAATGATAACTACGGGGATACTCAACAAAGCGGAGCTACCCCACTTTCTATATGGTATGCTGCACAGTATAGACAACAGAATATAACATCTTTCGATAGATGGACTTCCAATAACAGATTTACGACCTACCCTTTCTCATATACAGGCTTTTCTCACTATATCAATTGGAAGTCTTCAGATAACTATGACCCTGATGAATTTGACTTTCCTTCTCAACAGGACTTATATGATATCTACTACTATGACTATGTATCAGATATTATATCACCTGAGAACAAACTATTACAGGCTAAGATATATCTAACCCCATACGAAATAGCCGACCTCGAGTTTAATGAAAAGATACTCATCAGGAACTCTTATTGGAGAATAAATAAGATAAGTGGATATAATTTGACTGAACCAAGTCTATGTAATATCGAGCTGATAAAACTTACAAAAGACTATACACCACACCCCGTAAAATACTTCGACTTAATAAGCTGCACAGGTGGAACTGACTATCACACTACTTCTGACTTAAACTACAATATGTATGCTTATGTTGGAAACTATGTGAATATCTTCACGGGTGCTACGACAGCATATACTTCAATAGGTTGTTTCCAAGTAGTTGAAGGAACACCTAATGGAAATTATGACTACGAACAAGTATTTATAGGTAGTGGATACACTTCATCGGGTGTAGCTGTATATGATAACTGCAATTGTACGGGTAGAACCGCTTTTGATATAGTTCAACAAAATTATTAACATGCCTTTTCCTCCAACACCCAGTCAGACAGCATCGAATACTCCAACCCCGAGTATAACATCATCTTTAACTCCATCTTTGACTCCGACATTAACACAGTGTCCTGGTATTTGTTTTTCAGGGGTAGGCGCTAATAACTATGTTGATACCATTTTACAAGATGTTTTTGACCCAAGTAAAATTATGGTATTGGGAATGTTTACATCTTTCAACGGAGTAGCGAGAACAACTATGGTTCGTTCTTTTACAGACGGCCAAGTTGATACAAGCTTTAATCCTGGAAATGGTTTTACTCCTATAGGGGTTGGTAATACAGTAGAGTTTGCACAACAACCTGATGGAAAATATGTTGTGGTAGGTAATTATACTCAATATAGTGGAGTATCAAGAAATAGAATTACTCGTATCAATTATGATGGAACATTAGATACTTCATTTATCGTCGGGACTGGTTCAACAAGACAATTATTCTATGCTTTAGTTCAATCTGACGGTAAGATTTTAGTTTGTGGAACTGGTAATAATTTCTATAGTGGAACATCTGTTGGTGTTCTTTTCAGATTAAACACAGATGGTTCTTTGGATGGAACATTTAGTAATAATGAAATACCTGGTTCAGGTACTTTAGCTTCCAAAGTTTATATCAACCCCGACGGGACTTTATACCTCTGTGGTAATTTTACTCATCTTGGTAGAAGAGGTATTGTTAAATTAAATGCTAATGGTACTTATGCCGCTGCTGACCCCTTCAATACATCAGGTGTCGGTGTGAATAACAACGTAGCTGACTTTCAAGTTCAACCTGATGGAAAGTTGATTATTGTTGGTGATTTTTCAACATATAACGGAGGCGTAGCAACATTAAGGGATATAAGAAGAATAAATGCTAATGGAACGGAAGACGCAACTTTCAACGGAGCTGGTACTGGTTCTAACAACTATATTTTCGAGGTTGAACTACAAGGTTCAAAGTATATCATAAGTGGTTTCTTTACCTCTTGGAATGGAACACCTGTAAATCAGGTTATAAGATTAAACAATAATGGTTCTTTGGATACTTCTTGGAATGATGGGGTATTTGAACCTGTCCCAAATGACCTTATACAACACATTTATATGATAACGGGAAATACTATTGATAATGGTTATATTTTTATCGGTGGTGATTTTCAATCTTACGATGGGGTATTAGCGTCTAATATCATAAAGGTTGATAGTAATGGGTTTGCTGTTGATTGCGACCCCATACTAATAACTCCAACCGTAACTGCTTCACCGACGATAACCCCAACTATAACGATGACGCCAACCAATACATCCACCATACCTCTTACCCCATCGATGACGCCCACATCTACTACTGACTGTCCTTATACAATTTATACACACGGAGCAGTTAGGGCAACTTGTAGTGATTATTGTAATGATAATTACTTGATACAGACTACAAATTGTGCAACTCAAAACTATGCTGGTCTTACAATAGGGGATTTTATTTACGGATACGCAGGACAGAGTGGCTATATAGCATACTCGAATATCTCAACAGATACTAATACTGGGCCTTTCCTTATAGCAGACATAGATGGAACAGGTGAAATACTTGGAATATATATTTGTTCTGGTGGAAGCTGCATACCACTATAAATTAGATAGAATTATTTATGAGAATATCAGTATCACAAACCCCATCTAATACACCAAGTAATTCACCCACGATTACTCCTTCGTTGACTAATTGTCCTACGAACACTCCGACTATGACCTCCACCGGAACTCCGACAAGGACTCCGACGATGACTCCGACAAGAACAATACCTGAAACTCCCACAAGGACTCCGACGATGACGCCAACTAATACAACTACAAACACTCCGACAAGGACACCAGTAATTAGTCCTACCAACACGAGCACTCCGACAAGGACACCTCAAACCACAACTACAAACACTCCGACTATCACGAGAACGCCAACAATCACCCCAACGACAACTCCATTCTGTGAAAATTGTGCTGCAGCATTTACTGCAATAACTGATACAACCACAATTATTAGATGGAGACAATGCACAGGTGGAGCTAAATCGGCAGGGGTTGACGCTGGTGTTCCTTTCATTCAGACCTCAGAATGTCTCGGAGGTGGGGCAGACATCAATTCATTTACCGTAGATGCTGGAACTATAACAAGTTTAACTTTCAGTGGTAATTGTTGTCCTATCACCCCAACTCCGAGTATTACTCAAACTATGACGAGCACTCCGACCAATACAACAACACAGACAAATACTCCATCTTTCACTCCGACTATAACAAATACAGCAACTGCCACTAATACCGCCACCCCGACTTACTCACCGACTTCAACTATATCTTGTTGCCAAATTGATATTCTCACCAACGCTTCACTCGATGTAGATATAACTGGTGTCGATGTAGATGGTAGTCCTACTACTGTGATTGGGGGCGTGATGCCTAATGAGCCTGGTAATGGTACTAATCTATGTTCGACAATAACAGGTACGGTAGATTTTAGAGTATCATATTCAGCTGGAGTATCAGGACAAAAAATAACCTTCTGTGATAGTAATGGAACATGTACTTGCCAGAATATAACAGGTTCTGGTCCTGGATACTTTGATTTCCTTGATGTCTTCTTTGATTGTAATACCCCACCAACTATCTTAGCTGAAGATGGTACTTGTTAATAAAAAAAGGAAAAAAGATATTTCTTAATATATGGCTAAAGAAACAGTATTCTCCTATAAGATAAAAGTCGAAGGACAGGAAGTAGAACAAACGGTCAATAGTCTTGACGGCTTTCAGACCAGACTTAGTGAGCTAAGAAAACAACTAAACTCAGCTCCCCTCAACTCACAGCAGTTCGCAGACCTATCAAAAGAGATAAAGAGAACAGAAGGGGCATTCGATGCTGCTAAGTCCAAAAATCAAGGTTTTTTAGACCAACTATCAGGACTACCAGGTATCTTTGGGCAAGTAGGTCAGTCAGTACAAGGTGCTGGTAAGTTTTTTGGAAACTTCAATATGATATTGAAGGCATCTCCTATTGGTCTTCTTGTTGCTATTGCTGCTAAAGTCATAGCTAAGCTTTCTGAAATGGAAGGCGTACTTGACCCCCTGAATAAGATAACAGCTATCTTCTCAGGTGTTATGGGTAAGTTAGCTAATGTGGTCTTACCTCCAATAGCTGCGATACTTGAGGGTATAGCTATCGGTGCTGCTAAGGTAGCCAATTTTTTTGGTAGTCTTATGGGTGGGGCAGAAGATAGTGGGGATGCTCTTGCTTATGTCGCTGATACCTACGACCAACTTGAAGATAGTCAAGCTGCTTATGAACTTGCTCAACAAAAGTCAAACAGAGCACTTGCTGAAGCAAGGGAGTTAGCAGCAGATGATACCAAGTCATTCGCAGAAAGAAGACAAGCGGTCATGGACGCTGAAAAGCTTGAGAGGGACATAGCCAAACAAGGTAGAGAGAGAGCTTTAGCTAAAGCGAGAGCACAAGCGATAGAGTTAGCTACTGAGTTAGGTCTTTCAAGAGATAAGATAGAAGCTCTGAAGACAGCTAATGCTACTGAGGTAGAAAACTTTGCCAATAGTGTAAGTCAGCTTAAGGGACTTAATAGAGAAAAATTAAATGCTCTCTATGGTGGTCTCGGGGAGATAGAACAAATATCTGCTGACGAAGCTAAAATAGGAAAGAAAACACAGGCTCAACTTGATTCACTCAAACAAGCTGAAGCCGCAGCTGCTAAAGCTGCCGCAGCTGAAGCAACACAGAGAGCTAAGGAAAGAAGACAGGAACAGATAGCTAACTTGGATGCTGAGATAAAACTACTCACAAGCTTTAGAGAGAATAATGAGGTAAAAGATGCTGCTTACTACAAGAGAATAGAACAACAACTAAGAGACTATTACAAAAGAAAAAATGAGCTTGAGGACAAAGATAGAAAGTTATCCAAGGCTCAGCTTGAGCAGAGAAGAATAGACCAAGAGAAAGCTATTAGGGGTGGTATCCAAACACTTATGGATGGTGATGATAAGCTGAGAAAGTTAAACGAAGACCTAAGGACATCTGAAGAAGCTGTTGCTAATGCAAGAAAAGCTACAATAACAGACCAGCTTGTCCTATTGGAAAACCAACAAACACAATTAGACATCAACTATCAAAGAGACCTTCAGAGACTTACCAAAGATGTTGAGAATAAGAAAGCTCTTTACGGTCAAGATTCAGAAGAATACAAACAAGCTCTAATAGCTAAAAATAACGCTGAAGCAACATATCTTACCAAAACAGCGGAAAATGATAAGAAGAAAGAAGAGCTTGTTAAGGCAAGAAATGAGAGACTGAAAAACTTGGATGAGGTATATAGGAAGGAAGAAGAAGATGGACTTAAAGATGGACTTGAGAAACAGCTTAATATCATAAAGGACGGGGAAAAGAAAAAACTTGAAGAGTACAAAAAAGGACTGATGGAAGCTGTAAAAGCAGGAGACCTCACCTTGATGGAAGCTCTTGTTAAGTATGCAAGATATGCTAAGCTTGTAGGAGACAAAACGAAGGAAGCTTCCAAAGCAGCTATAGGGTCAGACTTTGTAAAAAATATCTTAGAGGGTGTAGATACAGCAATATCAGGAGCTACTTCATCTTTCTTCTCGGTCTATAGACAAATAGGTGATGCTCGTATTCAATTAGAGGAAGGCTTCAAGAAAGGTACAATAGACCTCCAAAAATATCAGGAAGGGGTTTTAGCTTTAGATACAAGACTTACGGAACAGAAAAAAGCATTAGCTACAGCTTTGGATGCCGTCGCTAAAGGAGCTATGGCTGCAGCACAAGGTTTTGGTGAAGAGACAAAAGCAGGAAAAATACTGATAAAGGTCTCACAAGCCGCCTCACTCGCTAATACAGCACTTGCTTTATCAGAGGCTATCGCAGGTCTTGGTAAAGACTTGAAAAAAGGCTTTCCAACAAACATAGTAGCAGTAGCTTCAACACTTGCTCTTATCGGTACAGCCTTTGGGCAAGCAAGAGCTTTATTTAAGAAACAAGAGAAATCTGATGCTGGTGAATATAGTGAAAAATTAGCTTCAGGTGGTATGGTATTTGGCTCGGGTACTTCTACATCAGATAGCATCCCTGCTATGTTATCAAATGGGGAGAGTGTGATAAATGCTCGCTCAACATCTATGTTCCGTCCTATGTTATCAGCTATTAACCAAGCTGGTGGAGGTAAAGGCTTTGAGTTTGGTGGAGTGGTATCTTCACAAGACTTAGCGATGAGAGACCAAAATGGTGCTTTAATAGAAGCTCTCACCACAGGACAGCAGTCTCAACCTATCAAAACTTATGTTGTAGCATCGGATATGACCTCTACACAACAATTCGATAGAGTACAAAAGATGCGTTCTACACTTTAAGTTTTACATTTTCATAAAATTAAGTATTTATTAGTAAGATGGTTCCAAAAATTATTGAGCTTATCATAGAAGACGAAGACGACAAAGCAGGTCTTGATGGTATAGCCCTTGTTGAGCACCCCGCTCACGAAGCAACATTCGAGTATTTCAACGAAGAAAATGAGGTAAAAAAGTATGTCTTAGCAGACGAGGAAATACCTGCTGTTATTCAGATGTTTAATGCTTATGGTGAACCTCAAGGTCTTTTGGAAGAAGAGGGATGGTATATTGACGAAGTAAGAGAGTTAGGTCATCAAGAGTTCGCTATCTTGGCTAATCCAAATGCACCCTCAGCTCAAGACACACCATCTGTAAGATTCAGATACAAGTATGTGGGTGGGATATCTGCTAACTCGAGAGAGTTTTGTCGTGAGATGATGCAAGCCAATAAGGTATTCAGAATAGAGGACATCGACAAGATGTCTAATAGAAGTGTTAATCCAATAGGCCCCAGCGGATATTCTATATTTCAATATAGAGGTTCATATAACTGCAAGCATAAGTGGGTACAGCTTATCTATAGAAATAGAGGTAAGATAAGAAACGATGCTGATAGTACATCCAATCTCTTAGACGATGACGGTATGCCAGGACCAGATACAAGAACACAAGCTACAATAAATGCGGGTAATACCCCACCAAGAACAGGCTTCTCGAGAGAGAAGATGGATATAAATGTATCAGGACTTTCTCCTTATGTGGAACAAATAACAGATGAGGTAGAAAGACACCCTGTATTAGCAGCTGACGAGAGTTCTGTTAATGTATTAGGTTATATCACAAAAAACTTTGATATCTGTCCTGTAGCTATTGAACTTTTCCAACATTTAATCACCATGAATATGGATGACGATACTGAAGGGATGGTAAGAAGTGCAGCACAGATAGCAGATAACATCTTTAGAATAGAAAAAGAGGTTATTGAAAAAGGTAGCTCCTCTCCTGAGGACTTAATTCAGGCAGAGGTACTTGTTGCAGACTTTAAGGACTTAATAGAAGAAATAGATGAAGAAGTAGGTATGACCCATGATACTTCTTTTATCGATGCTCACCTTGAGAAGATAAAGTCTTATGTTGAGTTTCAAGACTTAGAAGATGCCTGCTGGCCTGGATATGAAGCGATAGGTACAAAGACTTTAGACGGTCGTGAAGTTCCTAATTGTGTCCCTGAAAAGATGGCTATCGAAATGATGAAAGAAGAGTTCAAGTCGTTCGATGACTATCCAGAATCTGCCAGAAATAATGCTTGTAAAGCTATCAGATGGAAAGAAGAGCATGGTGATGAAGTAAAGGGTATGACGCAAGTTGGTTGGATAAGAGCTAACCAACTTTGTAAGGGTGAAAAGATATCTGAAGAAACTATTGCTCGCATGAGTGCTTTCCAAAGACATAGAAAAAATGCTGAAGTGAAAGCCGAATTAAAAGAAACGCCTTGGAAAGATTCTGGATATATATCTTGGCTTGGATGGGGTGGAACAACAGGTATAGAGTGGGCTTCTGAAAAATTGAAGTCTATAAGAGGAGAGATGTCCTTTTCTGTATTCAACTCAGAACAAAGACTTGTTGTTGGAGCAGCTATGATACCTGATAAGATGATTATCCGTAGAAATGAAATCACGGGTGAGATATACTATGTATATTTTACTTCTGATACTATTCTTAAGCTACAACAAAAGTTTATGAAAGATAAGCTCCTTGACGCTACGAATGTAGAACACGCAAGGAAATATCTCAAAGATGTGGATGTTGTAGAAAGTTGGATAGTCGAAGACCCTCAAAAAGACAAACAGCAAGTATTTAATATGAACTACCCTAAGGGAACTTGGATGGTAATCATGAAGGTGAATAACGATGATGTGTGGAACAGAGTAAAAAATGGGACACTCAAAGGGTTTTCAGTTCAAGGCTACTTCTTGGAGAAAGCTAAGTTCAGAAGAGATACAGAGCTGATACAAGAAATAAAAAATATTCTAAGTGAAATAAAATGAATTACCAAGACGCTTTCAATAAAATAACTAAACTACTTGGTCTATACAAGTTCAAAAGCTATAAGCTGGAAGACAACAAAGGTGAGCTTATCATCGAAAAAGGTCTCACAGTCGGCGAGCCTGTTTTTATCATAACAGACGACGGACAACTACCAGCACCCGAAGGGGAATTCAAACTTGAAGATACGACCAAAATAAAAATTAAGGACGGTAAAGTCCATGAAATCAAATACGATATGGAAAAGAAAGACCAAAAGTTCGTCGAAGCTATGCTTAAAGATGGTACTGTGGTTAAATCTCCTACTTTCGATGTTGGTGAAGATGTATTCGTAGTATCATCTGACGGAAAAGAGGCTAAGGCCCCAGATGGAGAACACGAAATCACTCTCAAAGATAGTGAAGGAAAAGAGGTTTTAATCAAAGTTATCACTAAAGATGGTAAAATTACTGAAAGAGAGAATGTTGAATTACCTGCTGCTGAAGCTGAGGCTGAAGAAAGCATGATGGGTATGATACCTGACCTTTCAGAAGGTAATGATATAATCGATGAAGATTTTAAGAAAACTATGATGGGTAAGATTGATGCCATCATGGCTAAACTCGAAGGTATGGTAAAAGACCAAGAAGACATGAAGTCAAAAGTGGCTAAGTTTTCTAAGGAACCTGCTGGAGAACCTATCAATCAACCTAAAAATGTCGGAGCTGACTTGAATGCTTCCAAGATGGAAATGTTTGAGCAGTTGAGACAGTTGAGACTAAAAACTCACAAAAAATAAAAACAATAAAATACCAAAGTAAAATTAAAAACTATGGCAACACCAAAAAAATACGACTTCGGCTTTAACCTCTCATCGTTGGCAACGTACACAGATGAAGTTGGCGGCGAGTTGATTAGACGCGCAATCCTTGAAGGAGAAACGGCAAAGATTATTAAGGTTCAGCCAGGAATCAAGGGGTCTCAAGCAATTAATCTATTAGATAGTACGCTTGAAGTACAACCTGGTTCGTGTGGCTGGCAAAGTTCAGGACAAACAACTTATACTCAAAGAGACATCACTGTCTGCCAGTATAAGGTTAATGAGGCGTTATGTCCTGCTGACTTGAACGATTACTGGTTGGGTCAACTATTAACTCCTGGTTCCACCCCGGAAACCGTTCCGTTCGAAGAGCAGATTTCTATCTTAAAAACGCAACAGATTTCTCAATGGATTGAAAATGAAATCTGGAATGCATCATCTGCTACAACATGTTTCTCAGGCTTTATTGAGCTTGTAGATAACTTGACTGGTAGTGTAATTACTGTATCAGGTACATCAGCAATCACTTCATCTAACGGCTTAGCTCAGGTTGACTTACTTGTTGAAGCTATCCCTGATGATGTGGTAAATAGAACTGACTGGGTTGTTTTCATGTCTCATGCGAACTACCGTAAGTACCTCATCAATTATAGAACTTCCAATTATTACCATTACTCACCAGAGACTTCATACGAAGATTTCAAGACTTTCCACCCAGCAACCAACATTTTGGTTCATCCAGTTGGCGGATTGAATGGCTCAAATAAACTTGTTCTCGCTCCTGCGGGTTATATGGTTTTAGGAGTTGATTTGTTATCGGATTCTGAAACTCTAAAAATGTTTTATTCCGTTGATTTCGACGAAGTTAGGCTGAGAAGCAACTTTAAGGTTGGCGTGCAGATAGCATGGCCTCAGTTCGTTATTCAAAATGGATTAGCATAATAAACTACAAAGTCAAATAAAAACATAAAATTATGAGTTTTTCTTCATGTTTGGTGTCTTCCTCAATTTGTAAAAGTTGTAGAGATAACGTTGGTGGAATCAAGGCAGCGTATATCGTTGCTGGATGCGTAACTGGTACAACAGTTAACGGCGACGGTGAAATCTTAACAGTCGGAGCAACAGGAGGCACAGTATATACATTTCAAGTAGAGAAAAACACATCTAATTTCATCGAGACTATCACTCCTTCATTGGAGAATGGAACGGTTTTCTATCAGCAGGACTTAACTTTGGTCTTCTTTAAGCTATCACAAGCTAAGAGAAATCAAATTAGATTACTTGCTCAGAATACGGACTTGAAAGTCTTTGTTGAAACAAACGATGGAAGTATCTTCTACTTAGGAGAGGATTTCGGAATGTTCCTATCGGCTGGTACTGGAGAAAGTGGTACAACCTTTGGAGACAGAAACGGTTATTCGATAACGCTACAAGGTCTTGAAAAAGACCCTGCAAGAGAGTTGGCTAATTCACTTAGTGCAACACTTGTCGGTCTTACTTTAGACACTTGCGCGTGTTAAATTATAGGAAGGGGGGCATAGCTCCCCTTCTTTAGCCAAAATATTTATGAAGAAAGGTCAGAACAATAGAGTATGGGGTGTTCCTGGTAAAATACAGAAGTATTTTTCACCAGCTAAGTTTCAAGGGGAAAGAATAGTCCCTATGAATACGAACCCTTTGGATGCATGGGATACAAAAAAATCGAGATATATCAGAAGAGACCTTGTTCCAAGAGAGCAACAGATGGATGGTATAAATGAAAGTTCAAATGTTCCTGTTATTACTCCAAGCAATACTCCGAGTATAACCCCAACACCAAGCGCAACTCCTGTTCCACTATTATGGAACACTTATAATGTGAATTGGGAAGATGTGAATGTAAATTGGGAAACAGCCTAAACAAAAAATTATAATTAAAGAAATATGAGTGCTCTTACAGGTAATCAAATCAAAAATAGTTATCAGGGACTACTAAAATTAGCAGATAGTTCAACAGGTATAACTCAAAACTTACAAGCCGTTCAGGATGGTCTTGGAAACAATACAGGTTTAATGATAGCCGAAGGTCAGTTGGAAAGTCATAACATTCCGTCATTAGTTTCTCTGAAAGGACAATATTATGGGCCTGGCTTTACAGCAACAAACATAGGACAATTTGGTGCGGGTATGCAGAATATAATTCTCGCATCCCCTTTCTATGATAATGGTAATTATTCTTATTCTGCTCTAACATTATTCACCACAACAGCAACATCAACAAGTGATACTATCGAATTAGCATTATACACAACACAGATGATAAACCCTTTTGGTTTATATCCACACACACCAATCATTTCTGGTATAACAGCAGATACAACAACTACGGGACAAAAAACTTATGTTTTTCCATCAAATATATCTATGAGTGGTTATGGTGCGGGGGTTTATTGGTTAGTGTATAAGATTAGTAATGGTGGTGTTCAGCCTACTTGGAGAGGTGGTGTTGGAAACCTATCGGGGTTAGTAGGTATAAATACGATATATGGTTCAATTCAATCTTTGACCACAAACATATATACATCAACCCCATTCAGATATAACAATAGTGCTGCTAACTTTAAGGCTTTTACAGGAACAACAACCTTCGACAACCCTTTTTCATCAACTTTGAATACAACACAATCAACTTCCACAACCATAACAGGTAATATGCCTGGTTTCATTTTACACACCGTAGGAGCGTAAAATGGAAATACTTTTTGTTTTAATAGACGATAAATTAGACGCACATTATATAATAAGCGAGAATGTTGATAATAAGGAAAAATCAGACTAACAATCCCATAGCGACAGTGTCTATGAATAAGACACTTGCTAACCCTTATTATCTATTCTCTTTTCAACATATCGCATCTAAAGAAAGGGTTAGTTTCATACCTCAGGTGATAACATCGAATGTAAGGTACGACAAGTTCCGCTTCATAGAGGGGTTTAACACTAACTTATCCCAAACACCACCACAAGTCAATTTCAAGTACATC
>Ga0209358_10001010_pt1 | contig 23320 bp, 21 predicted proteins | sample LauGreFa1BDMLBSN_2_FD_187574 | JGI IMG/M metagenome (GOLD analysis project Ga0209358, IMG submission 187574) | Freshwater lake microbial communities from Lake Michigan, USA - Fa13.BD.MLB.SN (SPAdes) (version 2) | ecosystem: Environmental > Aquatic > Freshwater > Lake | place: Lake Michigan, USA...
AATACATTCATCACACAATGTAATTGAACTAAATCATGTTAAGTCAGGCGTTTATTTTGTTCGCTTAACTATTGACAATACAACAATTTCAAGAAAAATCATCATTAACAAATAAATCTTATGTAAAGATATCATGCATATATCTTAATGTATGAATAAGTTAAAGTATCATATATAAAAGTATGTAATAAAGCAATAAACAATAAAAAACCGATAATTACACATGTAGTTATCGGTTTTTTTATTGGAGGGATTAGTTGTTTTTAGATTTTCACTACACTTTTTAACACATATAAAGATTAGGTAATAATATTAGCCTTAATTTGCTTTAGATGTAATTTATATTCATTTAATGTGGCTATTTAACCAGCAAGAAATGATAAAATTAGTATTTTGATATGTATTTGAAATAATGAATTTATAAAGAATATATCGATAATACGAAATCTATAGTAGTTTGTAAGTATATGAAAAAAAGTTACTTAAGGAGTATTGCATTGGAAAAACGGACATCAATAGTTAATGACATTTCTAATCAAATCTTAGCAGAGTTTGGAAGCCTAACAAATGAACAATTAAATTGGAAACCACATTCGAATATGTGGAGTATTGCCCAAAATCTAGAACATGTGATCATTATTAATGAATCTTATTATCCAGTTTTTACATCATTGAAAGCAGGTACGTATAAAACTCCATTTATCGCAAAATTCAGTTTTTTGGTCAGATTTTTAGGGAATACAATATTAAAGTCTGTGCAACCAGATAGACAGAAAAAAATGAAAACATTCCCAATCTGGGAACCGTCTACAAGTACAGATATTGTAGAAATATTGCAGAGGTTCTATATCCATCAAAATGAACTTATTCAAAAAATTGACGAATTAAAAGAATTCATTGAACAAGGTTGTGTTATTTCTTCACCAGCAAATAGAAATATTGTGTATACCTTAGAAACTGCCCTTGACATCATAGTTGCCCATGAACAAAGACATATTGAACAAGCAAAAGAAGTGCTACAACAGTTAAAAGTACATAGCATTTATATTTAAAAGAGACTAAAAGAAATACATTCAATTCAAAAAAACCGATAATCTTTGGTCCAATTATCGGTTTATACTTAATACGAATTCATACATTATTAGAATTTAAATCTGCATATCTTGTATTAAGGGGATAATAAGAATAGATTTCTTTAATGCATAAAATGGAAGCTCTTTCACCATATTATGAGCTGCCTCTTCATCAAGATTTTTAAGTATCATTACTGCTCCATCTTTTGATGGACGTAAAAAAAGTTGATCCAGAAAACCATCCTTTTTCCATTGCGATACCATTACTCGTTCTTCTTGTAAAATCTGTGAAAAATTATCTGGAAGATTTTATATATCAATTGTAAGTACTACAAGTATTTTATTCATGATTTTGAATCCAATAAGGAAGATCTTAGCTCAGGAAATCGATAAAAAGCTATTAAAAATAATATCGATTGAACTATGCATGGTGCCAAAATTGACTCGCCATGTTCTACATGTGTTGCTATGGCTCCTCCCATATATGCTGCTAATAACATAGTTCCTATAATACCTGTTCTTGGAATAATAAAAAGAATAAGACAAACCAATTCAACAATACCTATCATTGTAAACATATTTGCATCAAGCCCAAAATTGCTGGCCATTTTAAGACTTTCTTCATTTGCAGTTAATTTTCCTAATGCGCTACCTATAAATACCATAGATATTAAGCCTGTTAATACCCAATAGATGATTTTGTTCGATTTCATATCATATTGATTTAGTTATGTAAAAATGGATAATCTATATATCCTTTATCTTGTCCTGAATACATTGTTGTTTTGTCTACTTCATTTAATTCAGCATTAAGCTCAAATCTCTTTGGAAGGTCTGGATTTGCGATAAATAATTTCCCATAAGAAATCATTTCAGCATGTCCTTTTACTAATTCCTCTTCTCCAGTTTCTTGGTTATAACCACAATTTGCAATTATTGGATGCTCTGATAAATTATCAATAAACTCTATAATGTTTTGAGGATATTGTGGGAATTGATCTGTATCAAAAGGAACATTCATTATATGTAGATACGATAATGATTTTGTATTTAAGGAGTTTATTAAATCAGTAAACTGTTCAATTGGATTCTGATGAATAATAGAATTATTTGTATTCGTTGGGGAAAGACGAATACCTGCTTTTTTTTCGCCAATTGCAGAAACTATTTCTTCCATAATTTCTACTACAAATCGATTCCTATTCTCGATACTACCTCCATATTCATCAGATCTTTGATTAGAACTTTCTGCTAAAAATTGATTTGGTAAATAACCATTAGCAGCATGAAGTTCTATCCCATCAAAACCTGCTTCAATAGCATGTATTGACGCTTGTTTATACTCTTGAATGATGTCCTTAATCTGTTGAACTGTTAATTCTATCGGAGTTTCATAGTCTTTTGGGCCATTAAATGTAAAGTGCTTTTGTCCTTGAATGCCAATTGCCGAAGGGGCAACTGGTATATCTCCATGCTTTACTAATGAATGCCCTACACGGCCAGTATGCCAAAGCTGAGCATATATCTTGCCTCCATTATCATGAACTGATTGAGTTACCTTTTTCCAAGCTTGAATCTGAGGCTGAGTATAAATCCCTGGTGTTAATGGACTTCCGATCGCTTGCTTGCTAATATTAATTGCCTCTGAGATAATTAATCCAGCGCTAGCCCTTTGTGTATAATATAATACTGTAGAAGCTCCTACTTCACCATCAATATTTGCTCGAGAACGTGTCATTGGTGCCATAATAATACGATTCTTAAGCATATCGTTACCTAGCTGAACTGGTGATAATAATTTCATGTGAATATCCTGATACTAAAAAATATTTGCAAAAATAAGGCTTATACTTTACTTTAGAAAGTAGTTACACAAATGTATAGTAGTAACCAAAAGTAAAGTATTAAGTATTACAAGGTATTTATGAGTAAGAAAAAAATATTAGTAGATACTAAAGTTTGTTCATTGAAGGATGTTTTAGATATTATCGGTGGAAAATGGGCAATGCCTATAATCTATAATTTATCAAAAGGGACATTGCGCTTTAAAGAAATTGAAAGGACTATCGAAGGTATCAATACAAGAATGTTAGTAAAAGAGCTTAAAAATCTAGAGGCTAATGGAATAATCAATAGAAAAGTATTTGCTACAGTTCCCCCAACAGTTGAATACACACTAACTCTGAAAGGAGAAAAATTATTACCGAGTATTCGATCTCTTCATCAATGGGGACAAGAATATGCTGTAGACCCTAATAAAGATGAGTAAAACATATAATATCCTGAATTAATAATGATAGGCAAGTTTATAAACTAAGTGATGAACAATACTTGATTTGTAAAATGTGTTTAGGAAAAAGCCTAAGCAAGAATACTTATTTTGATCTGTCAAATGGTCTTGATTTCTTAAGAATAGACAATAGGGCAATAATATTGTGTATAAAAATGAAGGTTCGAAAAATATTATATGTGGAGATATTCTGAAATGTAAAGTCATTAATTTTACAATATAATGAACAAAACAATAATTCATATATCCAAAGTGGACTGTCCTCCATCCGAAGAACAAATTATTAGGATGAAGCTTGCTGAGTTAAAGAATATTATCTCTTTATATTTTGATATATTCAATAGACAACTCACAGTTTTTCACACAAATAATCATGATATTATCTTTACATATCTGTTTAACAGATACTTATATGATAATTACTTCCAATTAAAATCTTAATATTTTATGAAACCGAACTCAATACGATTAAATAAATTCATTAGCGAAAGTGGAATGTGCTCTCGGCGGGAAGCAGATGAGCATATTGAAAAAGGTCGGGTTCTCATCAATAAGAAAAAAGCAATGATTGGGGATCAGGTGCATGTGGGTGATAAAGTTGTTGTAAGTGGAGTAGCTCTTGAGCCTAGAAAAGGTGATGACATCATTTTCATTGCATTGAATAAACCTGTTGGAATTGAATCTACAACCGATGAAGAAGTGCCCGATAATATCATTCAATTTGTGAATCATAGTAAAAGAATATTTCCAATTGGTAGATTAGACAAAGACTCTCAAGGATTGATATTTTTAACAAATAATGGGGATTTGGTTAATAAAATATTGCGTGCCGGTAATCATCATGAAAAAGAATATATCGTAACAGTAAATAAACCATTGACTCAAACTGTGATAAGTTCTATGGCTAATGGTGTACCTATGCTAGGTATAATGACAAAAAAATGTAAGGTTGAGCTTATCACTCCAAATACCTTCAGAATTATTCTTATCCAAGGATTAAATAGACAAATTCGCAGAATGTGCGAACACTATGGTTATGAAGTAATTAAATTAGAAAGAATACGTATCATGAATATTGGTTTGAAGGGTTTGCCAATTGGGGATTGGAGAGATCTGTCAAAAAGTGAAATGGAGATAATCGATAAACTGCTTAGTACATCATCGGCTGATAGCAAGAAAAAAATAATGCCTACATCATCAAAAAAGAACGCATATCCACCAAAGCATAAAAGTACTGCAAAATCTCATAAATCATCAAATGCTTCAAAATTTAGTCAGGGAAAAAAAACAGTAAGAAGAGGAAAGAAATAGCCAAGAATATAGATTCATATAGCTTGAATAATTCATTATCTATTTTTCCCAAAAAACAAAGAAAGACTATGAATATCCTTTAAGATAAAAAGGGCAATGTAATAAATGAAAGTAATGTTGATATTGTGATTAATTGAGCCAATAATTCAGTGTCTAAGTTATTATCTTCTGCAATGATGAGAGCTAATATCATTGAAGGCATTCCAGCTTCTAAAATTAAAGATTCTGAAATAGCCGCATCGATGTAAATCATATTGAGAAATAGATATGCTATAAGAGGTCCAATAATATTCCTGATAATAGCTGCAGGAAATACTAATAGAATGGAAGTAATCTTGGGTATAGACAATGCCATTCCTAGTGAAATCATCATTAATGGAGAAGTAGCATTTCCAGCAAATGAACAAGTTTTCAATAAAACTGGATGAATCTCAATATTAAAATATCTACATATAAAAGCAGCAATCATTGCAATCAAAGGAGGAAGTATTAGTAGTTTTTTGAGTCCATGAATACATCTCTTTGTAAATGACATACCCTCTTCTGAAAAATATCCAGCGATGATTGATCCCAGAACAAACAGTAATGGTGTAGAAGCCATATTGCTATAAAGAAGAGCTACATAAGCATATTTAGACCCCACAACCCCTATAAGGACAGGTAAGCCAAGATGTTGTGAATTTCCCCAAGATGCTCCAAGGATAATACTTCCAATAGATTTATCAGTTATGGTATTGGGAAAGATCTTTTTAATGAGAGTATAAATTCCCCAAGAAAAAACAATACATGAGATTGTGACAATAAATCCAATAAGTGGGATTTCCCAACTATCTTGATTAAATGGAGCATTATATATAACCCCAAAAGTAAGTGATGGCAATAAAAGATTTAATACCAAGTTACTTATAGAAGACCTTACTATTGCCGAACTAGGAACCCCTTTTATAAATCGCCAAATAAAACCCATCAAAATCAAAATGAAAAATTCTCCAAATATTGTATTCATAAGATAATTGCTTAAGGTAGTTTTTTATAATTCTATTGATTAATTAATTCTCAGCTTCAAATTAAGATATAGTTACATATTTTTTTAAAAAAATGTATGATTATTGAAAGAGTTAATATTATCAAACAATGTATTAAAGATTGTAGTCTGTTCTATAATAAAGATACTTTCTCTGCTATAACGTATATTGGCGATGGTCCATGGGATTTACTGGCAGCAAAAAATCTTGGAATCAATTTGTTGGGTATTGTATGTGGTAATCGTGGAATAATATTAATTAATTAGGGGCTAATAATAGGGTTGAACAATATTATTGAAGAATTACTATAATATATTCCTGTAGAATCATTTGTTAAGATTTGCGCCTTTAAGGTATATCTTAAATATGGGAATAATAATTATCAAAGGATTTAAAATCTAAAAAAACAATAAAATAATTACAAATTAACTATGAATAAAACGTCAGATATTCACACTTTAAACTAATAGTAATATTAAATATTTTTGTTAACATATTGATTACAGTAAGATAATGATTGTAAAATAGTACACATGATAAATTTGGAAAGTTAAATTAAAAAAACAAATCAACATCTTGTATTTTTAACCAAATTTATGGTATGGTATGTACATTTTCATGACCCGATTATCGAAATATGTGACTATGTTTATAGTTTGCATATTAGGAAGTGTTTCATTAAAAGCACAAAGTGCACAAGTTTCTGGTACAGTTCGAGATAAAGATGGCCTCTCATTAAGAGGAGCATCTGTTCGTGTAAAAGGTACAAAATATGGTGCATTTAGCGCTACTGATGGAAGTTTCAAAATAGGTACAGAAGGAAAAACAGATTCTTTAACAGTATCATTACTAGGATATACTTCTGTTACTATTCCTATTGACAAATCTGGTAATGTTATTGTTGTTTTACAAACTCAATCAATAAAATCAGGTGATGTTGTTGTAACAGCATTGGGTATCGAAAAAGAGAAAAGAAGTGTTGGGTATGCTACACAAAGTATTGACAATAATTCAATATCTGTAGCCAGAGAGTCAAATGTTGTAAATCAATTAGCCGGTAAAATTGCTGGTGTTACAGTTGTTGGATCTCCATCAGGAGTTGGAGGTAGTTCTAGGGTATCTATAAGAGGGGAAAGATCTTTAAATATTAGTAATAATCAGCCTCTATATGTAATCGATGGTGTTCCTATTTCTAATCAACAAGTTGGATCTGCTGGAAGATCTTTTCTAGAAGTAGATTATGGCAATGGAGCTGGTAACATAAATCCTGATGATATAGAAACAATAAATGTTTTAAAAGGGCCAAATGCTACGGCATTATATGGTTCAAGAGCTAATAATGGCGTTATTCTAATAACCACAAAAAGTGGAAAAGGTACTCAAGGTATTGGGGTAAGTGTCAATTCAAATCTAACTTTTGAATCTGCATTAGTAATGCCAGAATATCAAAATGTATATGGACAAGGTTTGAACGGTAAATTTGAGTATAAGAATGGGGGTGGAGGCGGATTGAATGATGGTGTTGATGAAAGTTGGGGCCCTAAGTTTGACCCATCATTAAACTTACCTCAATTTGACTCACCTAGAACATTAAATGGACAATTAATTGATTATCGTGGTGGAGACTTGAGTGCTCCGGCTGGTTCAGTAATAGTTCCTACCCCGTGGATTGCTCAACCAGATAATGTAAATAATTTCTTCGAATTAGGTAGAACTTCAACAAATAACGTTTCAATTACTGGAAATAATAGTAATGGTGACTTTAGGCTGTCTTTAACCAATCTAGATCAAACTGGTATAGTTCCTAATACAGATTTAAAAAGAAATACTGTTGCTTTTTCTGGTGGTTACCAATTATCAAAACAATTATCTGCAAAAGCTGTTGTTAATTATGTTAAAACTACAAGTAGCAATAGACCTGTACTTAGTTATGGAACAGAAAATTTAATGTATTTATTTTCTTGTTGGCTAGGAAGACAAGTTAACTTAGAAAATAGCAGGGATTATTGGCAAAAAAATAGAGAAGGATTATCACAATTTGGTTTCAACTACAATTATCATGATAATCCATACTTTAATTTATTTGAAAATACAAATGCGATGGATCAAAACAGAGTATTTGGCAATACATCTATCAAATATGAATTTAATGATTTTGTAAATGTTCAACTTCGAACTGGTATAGATGCAAGCGATGAGATTAGAGACCGTAAGCGTGCATTTAGTACACAGCGATTCAAATTTGGTACATATAGAACAGAAAATATTAACTTTTTAGAATGGAATAATGATGTATTAGTGAATGCATTGATTCCGATTAATGATGATTTCAAAGTTGGCATTACAGCAGGTGCCAATCACATGAATCAAAAAAATAACATTCTAGAAATTACAGCTCCTCAATTGTTAATCCCTGAAGTATATAATTTAAGTAATACAAAGGTTGAATTGCAACAGTCTCAATTTGTTTCTAATAAAGTAATAAATTCTATATACGGTAATGCAAGTTTAGCTTATAAAAATATGCTGTTTGCAGAATTTACAGCACGTAATGATTGGTCATCTACACTTCCATCTGAAAACAACTCATATTTTTACCCTTCTGCAAACTTTAGTGCAGTAATTAGTGATATGGTATCAATGCCATCATTTATCAATTTTGCTAAAGTACGATTAGGAGCTGCTCAAGTAGGTAATGATACAGATCCATATCAATTGCAAGCTTCATTTGCTGCTCAAAATCCATTTGGTGATTTTAGAACATTTGCACAATCAAGTAGACTTGCAAATGCAAACTTGAAACCAGAAATATCAACATCTATTGAAACTGGATTCAATGTTCAATTTTTTGATAATAAACTTGGTTTAGATATTACCTATTACGATGTAAATTCAAAAAATCAAATACTTCCAATTCCATTGTCGGCTTCAACTGGATATAGCGAAAAAGTTATTAATGCAGGAGAAATTCGCAATTATGGCTTTGAAATTATGGCAAATGCAACGCCAATCGATATGCCAGAATTACGTTGGGATATTAATCTAAATGCATCTAGAAATATATCTGAAGTTGTTTCATTAGCTGATGGAATTAATAGCTATGTATTAGCTTCAAAAAACAATGTATTTATAGAAGCCAGAGTTGGTGAAAGAATGGGTTCTATGTATGGTATTGGTTATGAAAGAGTTAAAGATGTGAATAGTCCTTTTTATGGACAAGTAATCAATAATGTTAGAACTGAAACAGTAAAAGATGCAAATGGCAATGTAGTTAGTACAAATTATGTTGCAAGACCTCGTGAAACAACTTCTAGAATTTTGCTTGGAAATTATAATCCAGACTGGATGCTAGGTGTTAACAATTCATTTACTATATCAAATTTCACAATTGGTTTCTTATTAGATATACGAGTTGGTGGACAAGTATATTCTCATACTCAAACTGTAGGAAGAGAAGGTGGTCAAATTATTGAAACCCTAGAAGGTAGAGCCGATGGTTATGATATTACAAAAGAAGGTAATGGGGTATATTCACCAGGTGTTGTAGAAGTTTATAAAGATAAAACTACCGGTGCTGAAACATTGGTAAAAGGAACAAATACTGAGTTTGTTGGGTATAAGTCAAATACATCAGAATCTGGTATGACAAAAATTACTGCTAGAGAATGGCATACTGCTATCACTAATGGAAGACGTATCGTAGAACCAAGTACATATGATGCAAGTTTTATAAAGCTTCGTGAAGTAAGAATTGGATATGCAGTGCCAAATACATTTTGGACAGGATTAGGTTTATCGCTTCGTAATGTTAATCTTACTTTTGTTGGCCGAAATTTATGGCTATCATCAGAAGTTCCACATATAGACCCAGAAACAATTGGATTTAATGGTGGTACTGCAATACCTGGTATTGAAGCAATGCAAATTCCAACTACTCGCAGTTATGGTTTTAATGTAAATTTCTCACTGTAATAATTATTGGATTAAGGATATATACAAATGAAAAAAATAGTATTGATAATAGCTTGTATAGCTCTGACAGTTTCTGGATGTACATCAGAGTTTAAAGATATGAATGTAAATCCAAATGCTCCTGTAGATGTAACACCTGGTCTTTTACTTCCTAATATTATTAGAACACCAATTAATAATATGATGGATAATGCTTGGTCTTATGGCAATATCGTTATTCAACATACCGCAAAACGTCAATTCGTAAATGAAGATCGTTATTTATGGGGTGATGTGAGTGGTCCATGGAATAGTGGTTATTCTACTCTAAGAGATGTTAGAAATATGATAAATGCCGCAGAGGCAGCTGGGCAATCTAATTATGTTGGTATTGGCTTAATTATGCGCTCATATATCTTTTCTCAATTAACAGACTTATATGGCGATATTCCATATACACAAGCTGTTAAGGCTAGCGAAGGAATAGTGCTTCCAAGTTATGATACGCAAGAGTCCATTTATACTGCAATGCTTGCAGATCTAAAAAAAGCTAATACTTTGCTTGGTTCTACTAATGAAACAATTGATGGTGATATTCTATATTCTGGAAATATCACAAAATGGAAGAAATTTGCAAATTCATTATCTCTTAGATTGTTAATGAGAATTTCTGCTAAAAAGAATGTGCAATCTCAATTTTCAGAAATCATTAACAATCCTTCTCAATTCCCAATTTTTGAAAATAATTCCGATAATGCAGCGATTACATATTTAGCAGCATTCCCAAACCAATTTCCACAAGCTACAAATCGTGTAGGGTCATTTAAAGAATTTACTTTATCCAAAACTCTTGCTGATTCACTTAATGCTTATCAAGATCCAAGAATCATTGTATTTGGAAGACCAACAGAAGAAAGTGCATCTACTGCTACTCCTTTATATGCAGGGCTTCCAAATGGTTTGAGTGATGTTGATGCATTAAATTATGGAAATAATGGCAGAGCTATTAGCTATGTAGGCACACTTTGGTTTGAAGAATGTATAACAGCTAGAGGAATTAAAATTGCAAAAGGCGTGATGATGACATATCCAGAATTGCAATTTATTCTTGCAGAAGCTTCACAAAAAGGCTTGATAAGTGGAACAGCTCTTACTTATTATGAAAATGGTGTAAAAGCTTCATTTGATTATTTCGATACCAAAATGCCAGATACATACTTAACTCAATCAGCGGTTTCTTTAAGCAGTGGTAATCCTTTAGTTAAAATTGCTACTCAAAAATGGATATCATTATTTTATCATAGCATGGAGGCTTGGGCAGATTGGAGAAGATCTGGATTGCCAGAACTTAAGCCAGGCCAATCAAATTTGAATGGTGATAGAATACCTTCAAGATTCTTATATCCACTCTCTGAACAAGCTTTAAATGCTACTAATTTAAGTGCAGCAATTTCACGCCAAGGTGCAGATGATATCAATACTAAAATATGGTGGGATAAATAATGAAATTACTCTTAGTACTTTTACTATGTAATACTTCCATACTGTTTGCTCAATTGTCAGACAATCTTAAAATAGGAAAAGAACTTTTATCTACTGAAATTAAGTATCCCTCTTCTGATAAAGTTATCAGCAAAATTGCGCTTGGTTCTTGTGGATATCAAGATTTATCCCAACCAATACTTAGTGTTGCAGCTGATTGGAATCCAGACGTATTCCTGTATTTAGGAGATAATATCTATGGTGATACGGAAAACATGGATACTCTAAGAGCCAAGTATAATAGGCTTGGCTCAAAACCAGAATTCAAAAAACTTGTTAAGAAATCTAGTATTCTGGCTGTATGGGATGACCATGATTATGGTGTAAATGATGGAGGTTTAGAATATCCTAAGAAAGAGGAGTCAAAAGAGATTTTTCTTCAATTTTGGAATGAGCCCCTTAAGTCTGAAAGAAGAAATCATCTAGGTATTTATCATAGCTATTTTACGGGTCCAACAGGGAAACGTATACAGTTTATTATGCTTGATAATAGAACATTTAGAACCCCTGTTGTCGCTGGAATTCCAGGTAAAGATCTGAATGACTATATAGTTGATACAAATAAAAATGCAAAAATGCTAGGTGATGAACAATGGAAATGGTTAGAAAACGAGCTATTAAAACAGGCTGATATAAGAATTATCATGTCATCTACACAATTTGTTTCGGAATTTAATGGCTATGAGTTATGGGCCCTTAAACCATACGAAAAACAAAGAATGATAGATCTGATAAAAAAAACAAAAGCTGAAGGCATCCTATTTGTTTCTGGGGATGTACACTTTGGTGAAGTATCAAAACAAACTCCATCTGATTGTTATCCTCTATATGATTTTACATCAAGTGGTATCACGTCAACTGATTTTACACAACCAAATAAATATCGTATAGGAAAAGAAATACACGAAAATCATTTTGGTGGAATTACAATAGACTGGAATCAAAAAGATCCAAGCATAACTTTCGAATTATATAATACTGTTAAAGATATTGTGTATTCACATTCAATTAAAAAATCGGAATTATCGTTCCCAAGATAATGATGTCTATGATACAATTAGCACTATTTGACTTAGCAGGAACTTCAATTACAGATAATGATGATGTTGCAAAAGTTTTTATAAAAACATTACATGATTATTCTATACACTGTTCAATTGAAGAAATAAATACAGTAATGGGAATTCCTAAAAGAATTGCTATATCTACTTTGCTCTTTAATCAATCCGCATATAATAATGAAAATAGTAGTGACTTGATAGATGAAATCTACCATTCTTTTATTATTAATATGAAAGATCACTATACATCTATTCAGCCTGTTACTTCAATACAAAATATAGAAGATTTATTTACTGAACTATATAATCATGGTATTAAAATATACTTTGATACAGGATTTCCGCGAGAAATTACTGATATGATTATTGATGTAGTTGGATGGAAGAATTATGATTGGTATACAGGAGTAATTACAGCTGATGATGTAGAAAATGGCAGGCCGGCTCCAGATATGATATATAAAGTTATGAGTATTTGTTCAATTGAATCTTCTAAAGCTATTGTTAAAATTGGTGATACACCTTCTGATATGAAAGAAGGTGTATCTGCTAATTGTGCAGCCATCATTGGTGTTACATATGGAAGTCATTCTGAGCATGATTTGATTAATGCTGGAAGTACACATATAGCCCATTCAGTTCAAGAACTTTCAACACTTATTCTTACACTTCATAATGATAATTAATCATACAGAAATCCTAATTGTAGGTTCTGGAATTGTTGGTTTAGCTCATGCTTTAGCGTGCGCTAAAAGAGGTAAAAAAGTTTTAGTTATAGATAAATCTTTATTTCCTGTTGGCGCAAGCATTAGAAACTTTGGTTTAATATGGCCTATAGGCCAACCTATTGGCAATCGATTTGAAAGGGCAATGAAGTCTAGGTCTATCTGGTTAGATATTATTGATAAAACTGGTATATATGCTGATAAAAGTGGAAGTCTTCATGTAGTTCATTCGCCTGATGAATCCGATATTATTGAAGAGTATGTTCAAACATTAAGAGAAGTTAGGCTGGATGCAATGTTTCTTACGCCAGAAAAAACTAAAATTGTATCTCCAAAAGTTAATGGAAATGCATTATTAGGAAGTATGTGGAGTCCATATGAAATCACTGTAAATCCAAGAGAAGCAATAACTTCCATAGCTGATTATCTTAAGAATACATTTCAGGTGCAATTTGAATATGGTGTTCAAGGTATCTATGTTAACGATCATTCCTTGATATGTTCCGATAGGATAATTCAATTTGACCAAGCATATATATGTTCTGGTGAAAATCTTGAGTTATATACACCTGATAAGGACCATTTACGCGTAAAATTACAGATGATGCGTACAGCTCCGCAGCCCAATCAATGGAAACTTGGCCCTGCAATTTGTGGTGGCCTTACTTTATTACACTATGATTCTTTTAAGCATATACCTTCATTACAGCAATTAAAAATTAGAATCGAAAAGGAAAAACCTTTATATATAAAATATGGTATTCATGTTCTGATAAGTCAACATGGAAATGGTGAATTAATCTTAGGTGATTCGCATGAATATGGCAATACCTTAGACCCTTTTATTAGTGAAGAAATAAATACACTCATCTTAAAAGAAATAAATAGAATATATCTAATTCCAGAGCTAACTATCGATCAAAAATGGATTGGTATTTATGCTAAATATCCTGGTTTTTCTGAGTATGTAAAAAAGATACATGATGATATTACTATTGTAAATGGACTGGGTGGTGCAGGAATGACCCTATCTTTTGGCCTTGCAGAAGAAGTTGTATCAGGAACTTATAGAGAAGATAATTAAATGAAAAATGTAGAAGTATCTATCAATTTCATTTTTTCCTTATTAGAACAGTGTGGCTTTAATAGTTATGATGGTGAACCTATCACTCAATTAGATCATGCATTGCAATGTGCCTTTTTGGCCTTACATAATAATGCAACATCGTATCAAGTAATTGCAGCTTTATTACACGATATTGGACATTTATTGCCAAGCAGAGAATTAGATATGCAAAGTGCATGGGGGATAGTTAATCATGGAGAAAGAGGGGCAATAGTTCTAAGAGAATTAGGATTTCCTGCATCTGTAACTGAACCAATTAGACTACATGTAGCTGCAAAACAATACTTATGTTCGGTCGAGTCTGATTATTTCGAATCATTATCCGAAGCAAGCAAACAAACCCTTCAACTTCAAGGTGGTATTTTTTCTCCAGAAGAATGTATGACTTTTAAAAAAGAACCATTTTGTGAGCAAGCAGTTCAATTAAGAAGATGGGATGAATTAGCTAAAGATGCCAATATCTCTGCAAGCATACATCCACTTGAATACTATCGCTCTTTGTTGTCATACATATGCCGATAACAATAGATTATGTATACAAAAAAAGATGGGTAGCTAATGTTCTATTAGCAATTGCTAGTTTTATGACATATTCTGCTATGTATCTTATTAGAAAACCAATAAGTGCAATGCAATTTTCAGATATATCATTATTAGGTATTTCTTTAAAAGTATTATTGATTATTTCTCAGATACTTGGTTACACTACAGCAAAATTTATTGGTGTTACATGGGTAAGTTCGATTGATAAATCTAAAAGAATATTTTCTTTATTAACTCTTTTAACGATTGGAATTTTCTCTTTACTCGCTTTTGCACTTCTTCCTATTCAGTTTTCTCCGCTTGTATTATTTGTTAATGGACTTTCTTTAGGTTTAATATGGGGAATAGTATTTTCTTTTATTGAGGGACGTCATGCAACAGATTCAATTGGTCTTTTTTTAAGTATGAGCTTTATTTTTACTAGTGGTTTAGCTAAAAGTTTGGGTGTTTATTCTCATACTATATTACATGTTTCTGAATTATGGACGCCATTTTTAGTTGGATTAGTTGGAATTCCAGTCATTTTAATTGGCTCCTATATACTGTCTTTAATTCCTCCTCCTTCTAAAGAAGAAATTCTTGCTAGAAATGATAGAACCCCAATGTCTTCGGAAGAAAGGGTTAAAATGTTTAAAGGGTTAAAACTATCTATTATTCCTTTAACCTTAGTTTATGTTATTTTAACAATTTATAGAGACTTAAGAGACTCTTTTATGGTTGATATTTTTCATGAATTGTTAATTGATGTTCAACCATCTGTATTTACTTCAATTGAACTTGCAATTACTTTTTGTGTGGGTCTTATTCTTTTGATCATTGCAAGAATACAATCACATCGTAAAGCATTAATAACTCATCATATATTATTCCTTATTTCAGCTCTTATTATTGGAATCACAACATTCCAATTAATGAATAAACAAATATCAGCAATTACTTGTATGTTCTTAACTGGATTTGCAACGTATCTAGCATATGTACCATTTAATAGTATGATTTTTGAAAGACTTATTTCTTTGTATAAATATCAAGGTACTGTCGGCTTTCTAATTTATTTTGCTGATTCTTTTGGATATTTGGGAAGCTGCATCCTTTATATTGTATCTTCATTACTTATGGCTAAGTCAATATGGTTGCAAACATTTCTACAAACAGGGATTATATATGCTTGTATATCGCCAATTTTAATAGCTATTAGTCTGTATTTTATCATGTATATAAAACCAAAATTATCTTAAAAGTACTATGCATCTTCTCATATTTGATATTGATGGAACATTGTGTGATACAAATTATATCGATGAATTATGTTTAGTTCATTCAGCACAACAAGTTCTAAATATCCAGAATATTTCCTCCGATTGGAGTACATATAAACAAAGTACAGATAGTGGAATAATCTTGGAATTAATTGAGACAACTAATCTTCATTCTGAAAGTGATATGTATTCTACAGTAAAAAAATCATTTTTAGAATTACTTGAAAAATATTATTATTCAAATCCAGAGTATTTTTTTCCAATTCCAGGTGCTAAAAACATTATTCCTTTATTAATAAAAGAAGGATTTGCAATTGGAATTGCTACCGGTTGTTGGCTGGATTCTGCTGTTTTTAAACTAGAAAAAGTTGGAATACAAATAAATAATATTCCTATTTGTAGTGCTGATAATGATATTGAAAGAGTTAATATTATTAAACAATGTATTACAGATTGTAGTCTGTACTATAATAAAGATACTTTTTCTGCTATAACGTATATTGGCGATGGTTCATGGGATTTACTGGCAGCAAAAAATCTTGGAATCGATTTCTTGGGTATTGCAAAGGGTAATCGTGCAATAATGTTAAAGGAATTAGGGGCGCAACATGTATTTGAAGAATATTCACTTCTTCATGAATATCTAATACAAAGTATCTAGTTGAATCATGTAAGCTATCTTAATATATCATGTAATCGTATTTGCACAAGACATAGTAAATAAAAAAAACATCTCTATGTTAATGACCGATGAAATGTTTAATTGGGATATGTACAAAGTATTTTTAGTTTAGTACATTATTACATGATAATAGTACTTATTAATTTAATTATGTATAAGGATATTGTTATTGATTTTTAGTGTAGAACAATGTGAAGTTCTTTTTATTATTATTTACTAAAATTATATGAGTTATATGAAAATTTATGTGACTGGATTATTGTGTATTGTTTTTTTTGCTTTTGTTTTCACGGGCTGTTCAGACACTAATACCCCAAATACAGATCAACAAGAAATAGAGCAAGCTATGCAAGTATTTGTGCAAACATTAGAAGCCGGAGATATCGATAGTTCAACTATTTCAATGAAAGTGAGAACATATATTGAATCTAAGGATATTCGTTTTTTTGGTTCTACAGTTTGTTTATTGAATACAAATAAGCAGGCTATATTTAGTCCGTACTGGTATAAAAGTTCATTAGGTATCAAGTACAAAGATCTTACAAGTGATACATCTTATGATATCAATAAACAAGAATGGTTAGTAAAGCCAATTCAAACAAATTCAGGTGTTTGGAGCGCTCCATATTTTGATGCAGGTGGAGGAGACATATGGATGAAAACATATTCAGTCCCTGTAAAAAAAGCAGGTATAATTGTAGCCATTGCAACAACAGATTTACAAGTTGAAAAGCCATAATTAAAAAAATAGTGAACTTCATATCAGGTGAATGAAACCCCATGTATATACTGGGAACCCTCCAAAAAGAAATATTGAATTTCACTTCTGAAGCTTTGTCTACTGTATAATTCCCATATCAAAACTCAGGGTTTAATCTTAATAAGCGAATACACAATGAGAGAAAACAAAACAATGAACATTCTTAACTGAAAGAATGGATTGGAACTATACAATTGTTTAATTAGATATTTAAGACTTTACAAAGTACATTGTGTATTGGAAATTAATGTTGAAATGATAATTATCATTAACAAAAACTATAAAGCCATTATTAAGGTGATTTAATGAAGTAAAGGGTTTAACTTTGCATAAAATAGAGAATTATTATTGTAAAAATGCAGCAGTATGTCCAAAATTACAATTCAAGAACAATGCGATAATGCTTGGAAGTTGATCAATTCCGGTGATTTGATTGGTGCAGAGAATATTGCAAATGAAATACTTATAAATCTTGGGGAAAATCCAGAAAAAAATGATGATCTATTCAGGATATATGATGTTCTAGCATTCTCTTATATCTATCGAGGTATGCCAAAAGATGCATTAGCATACACATTTATTATGTCTGACATCGCAGACTTTCTACAAAATCCATCGTATCAGTTTAAGTCAAATAATATACTATGTCTATTACATCAAGAAATGTCTTTGATAGACAAAGCCTTGGAATATGGAGATAAGGCTTATAGACTTGCAAATGAATCTGGTAATAAAAAAAATCTATCTACAATTACAGGTAATCTAGGCCTTATTTATTCAAGCGCTAGTAATGATCAATTAGCATTAACATATTTATTTGAAGCAGAGCAAACTGCCAAAGCACTCGATTGGAAAGATCATCTTGCAGTCATTTATGGAAATATTGCCAATGTATTTTCTAAACACTCAGATTATGTTCGTTCTCTAGAATATTTTCAATATTCATTGGATATTCATGAAGCAAATAATAATATCAAAGAAAAGGGAAGAGCACTTGGAAATATTGCTATTGTTTACCTAGCACTTTCAGACTTTCCTCGCGCCATTAGTTATTTCGAACAAGCATTGGAAATTCATGAAAAAGTAGATTATAAAAGAGGTGTTCTAAGTTGGGCGGCTGGTTTAGGTGATGCATATAAAGATGTAGGCGATTTTTCTGCAAGCATGAAATATTATAATAAAGTTATTGAGGTAAACAAAGATGTAGACGATAAAGCAATGGAAGCTAAAATACATAATAGTTTGGGTGATTTAGCTGTATTGAAAGGTACATATGAAGATGCATTTTTACAATATTCACATGCTTTAGAACTTTTCAATGCGATACGAAATAAACAAGGAATTTTAGAAACCACAATTAGCTTGGCATCATTAAATGCAAATCCACTTATATCGTTTTTTCAGCCTCAAAAAGCAATAGATACACTTATCGAATCGATATCAATTTGTAAGACATTGCAATTGAAAGCAAATGAAATGAACTGTTATAAAATAGTAGCAGAGTTATATGAATATCTAAAAGACTGGGAAAATGCAACTGAATTCTATAAGCAATATTATACATTGAAGGGTGAGATTTATAATAGAGATGCTGAAGATAGAGCCAAGAACTTTGATTTTCAGAGAATTACTGAAAAAGCTCAAAAAGAAAAACAAATTGCAATGGCTAAACTTCAAGAAAAAGAAAATCTTTTGCATGATATATTACCATCCAGAATTGCAGAGAGAATTGTTCTTGGAGAAAAAACAATTGCAGATTTTAAAGATAATGTGTCTGTAATATTTATGGACATTGTTGGTTTTACTCCCATAAGCCAAGCTCTATCAGCAGATATAATAGTTGAAACATTAAATTCCCTCTATTCTAAATTTGATGATATAGCCCAAACATTTGGAATAGAAAAAATCAAAACCATCGGAGATGCCTATATGGCTGCTTGTGGTATCTTAGATGAAGATCTTGAACATAAAGAAAAAATGGTTGCCTTTGCATTTGCTGCACTTGAAATTGCTCAAACAAGTTCTTTTGCTGATATATTCCCAATTTCAATAAGAATCGGCATTCACTCAGGAAAAGTAATGGCTGGAATAATTGGTAATAAGAGATTTACATTTGACATTTGGGGCGATACAGTGAATGTTGCTGCAAGACTTGAACAATTAAGTGAGGCAAATCACATACATGTATCTAAAGACTTCATTGATAATTTTAATGCACATAATTCTTATAGACAATGTAAAGTTGTCAGCAGAGGCGAAATTAATATTAAAGGCAAAGGACAATTAGAAACATATTTTCTACAGAAATTAGAGTAGATACTTTTATATTGGCATTAATTATGTTTGTGTGTAATTATTAATGTATCGACACAAATTCTATAAAAACTATATATCTAGGAAAGTAATGAAAATATACCTCTTAATACTTATTTCATGTTCTGTTATTTTTACTAGTTGTACTCAGAATTCTATTGATAAACCTCTGAATGAAGTCGAAGATTTATCAAGTTCTTTGAAACGTTGTTATTCATATGAAGTATTGCAAGAACAATTAAAGCAAGACCCATCTCTTGCTTTGCGTATGCAGCAAATTGAGGACTTCACTGAACGATATACTAAAGATAAAACCCCCTCATTATTGCGACTAATTGGAGATACAGTTGAAATTCCTGTAATAGTTAATGTTTTATATAAAACAGCCGCTCAAAATATTTCAACAGCGCAAATTCAATCTCAAATCGATGTTCTCAATAAAGATTTTCAAGCTTCTAATACTGATTATAATCTAACTCCATCTGTATTTCAATCATTAAGAGCTGGTAATACTAAAATTAGATTCGTATTAGATGGAGTTATCAGAAAGTCAACAAATAAAACAAGTTGGTCTGCAGATAATTCAATGAAATCAAAAGCTAAAGGTGGTATAAATCCAAGTTCTGCAACCACTAAGTTAAATATATGGGTATGTAATTTAGGTGGAGGCATCTTAGGATATGCACAATTTCCAGGTGGAAGCTCTAGTACAGATGGCGTTGTTATCGATGACAATGCTTTTGGAACAATAGGGACAGTACAAGCTCCTTATAATAAAGGAAGGACAGCAACTCATGAATTAGGACACTGGATGAACTTAAGACATATTTGGGGTGATGCTACATGTGGTAGTGATTTGGTTAGTGATACGCCAAATCATAATACAGCAAATTATGGATGCCCAACATATCCACATTATAGTACATGTACTGGAAAACCGGTAGAAATGACTATGAATTACATGGATTATACAGATGATGCTTGTATGTATATGTTTACTTCTGGCCAAAAAACAAGAATGAGAGCAATATTTGCTGCTGGAGGACCTAGATATAGTTTTGGACAATAATTACTGTTTCAAAAGGTAAAAAAAAAGGGATGCAAAAATGTTTTGCATCCCTTTTTTTGTTGTTATGATTATTATCTGGTTACAGTAACACTATTTGGAGTGTAAATACCTCCGGTTAATGCAGTTAGTAAACCATCTAAAAAGGAATGTTCCACAGTTACAGAATAATCAGAAGCTCCAGCAGACATCTCTCTAACATCAACTGTACTCAAAGGCACAAGACCTTGAATCAAATAATGATTTTTCTTTGATTGAGTAACACCAAGTTTAGCGCCCTTACCTACATCAAAACTCATTACATAGCAAGATGATAATGTAATTGTTAGTAGAAGAGAAAAAATGAGAGATTGAATCATTTTTTTCATAGTAAACCTTTATAAATGAGAAAAATATATACCTCAGCAAGTTAATATTTTTTCGATTGATAAATGATTGATAATTTTCCTGAGCATTATTTTTAACAAAAATTATCAGTTAAATAAAAAATATTTGCACTATAGACATTCATAGAACGTCCAAGGCGTCCATTAAATTATGTGGAATTATGATAGACTTAGCTGTAAATATAGATCATATCGCAACTGTAAGAAATGCTAGAGGAGGATCTGAGCCAGATCCCATTCAAGCAGCCTTAATTGCAGAAAAAGCCGGGGCGGCAGGAATTGTATGTCATTTAAGAGAAGATAGAAGGCATATACAAGATAAAGATGTATTTGCTTTGAAAGATACAATCTCAACGAAGCTTGACTTCGAGATGGCAGCATCAGAAGAAATTATTCTCATAGCTTTACAATTAAAACCGCATCTTGTGACAATTGTTCCTGAAAAAAGAGAAGAATTAACCACCGAAGGTGGATTAGATATTTATAATCACAAAAAAAGATTTAAAGATCTTACCCAAAGGTTTCATGATAAAGGAATCAAGGTTAGCTACTTTCTAGAAGCAAGCGAAGAACAATTGTACACTGCAGCAGAAATTCAAGCAGACATAATAGAATTACACACTGGTCACTATGCAGACGCATCAAATGCCAGTATTAGACAACATTCATTAGAAATGCTTATTAGAGGTGGAAATATAGCCCATTCATTAGGACTTCAAGTAACAGCGGGCCATGGAATAAATTATCACAATATTCTTCCTATTAAAGAAATACCAGGATTAATTGAAGTTAGCATTGGTCATTCTTTAATTTCAAGAGCATTATTCTCAGGAATGGAAAATGCTGTAAAGGATATGTTAAAACTATTGTCATAATGAACTCTTAAGCAAGCTACATGGTTTTATATTATTTGATAGAGTAATAGATTTTTCACTTTCACAAAACAAATGATTCATTTACATTTTCATCGATTGTTTCTCGCATACTTATTTTTCTCTCTTTTCATATTTCCCACCACTTCTTTTTGCAAGATTGAGCCTGCAAATAATACAGGTTCTATTACTGGTTATGTTATTGATAGTGAAACAAAAGAGCCATTAATTAGGGTTGCAGTTTCTGTAAAAGGAACAAAACTTGGTACATATACCAATAAAAACGGATTCTATACTATCAAGAATATTGTTCCTGGTAAAGCTATAATTCAATTATCAAGTGTTGGTTATGCAAAACAAGTAAAAGAAATAGAAATAAAGGAAGGCGCTGGTATCAAAGTTAATTTCTCAATGCAAAAAGCTGCAATGGAAACTGAACAAGTGAGAGTTGAAGCGGAAAGGGAAGTAGAAAAAAGAGAAATTTCAATTAGTAGAATCAATATTCCCATGGAACAACTGACACAGCTTAGAATTGGTGGTGAAGCCGATGTATTTAGAGCATTGCAATTCTTGCCAGGAGTTCTAACTTCATCGCAAATATCAAGCGGTTTATATGTAAGGGGCGGATCTCCAGACCAAAATTTAGTATTACTAGATGGCTCGACAGTCTATAATCCATCTCATTTATTCGGTTTTATATCTGCCTTTAATCCAGATGCTATAAAAGATGTTGAGCTAATTAAAGGTGGATATCCAGCAGAATATGGATCAAGGCTTTCTGCTGTTTTAAATCTTACCCAAAAAGATGGTAATAAAGAAAACTATGAGGGGCTACTTTCAGCTGGGATCATATCCTCCAGAGGCTCTTTGCAAGGCCCGATAGGCGATGGAGCTTTTTTTGTTGGAGCAAGAAGAACCTATTTAGATTTAATATTAAACGCTTTGCCTGAAGACCCTACAAGCCCATTACCTAATTTTAATTTTTATGATATCAATGCAAAAGTTTCACAGGTTCTAGGTGAAAATGATAGAGTATTTGCAAGTGGATTTATGAGTGCAGATAAATTGATTTTAAATGGCCCAGGTATAGATTTTGAAATTGGTATCGGAAATCTATCTGGATCAGCACGTTGGACTCATGTTTTTGGTGATGATTTATTTTCTGAAGTAAATATTAGTGGTAGCAAATATGCTAGCTCTTTTAAAGGAAATAATGGTGGGTTCAGTTTTGGTATAGAAAATTCAATTATGGACTATACATTAAGAACACAATTAGAATGGTTTGCATCAGAAGATTTAACGATTAAATCAGGTTATGAAGGCACTAAATTCGAG
>Ga0209358_10001011_pt1 | contig 23315 bp, 28 predicted proteins | sample LauGreFa1BDMLBSN_2_FD_187574 | JGI IMG/M metagenome (GOLD analysis project Ga0209358, IMG submission 187574) | Freshwater lake microbial communities from Lake Michigan, USA - Fa13.BD.MLB.SN (SPAdes) (version 2) | ecosystem: Environmental > Aquatic > Freshwater > Lake | place: Lake Michigan, USA...
AGTTTGTGTCTGACAGAATAATACTAGGATAAACCCTATCTTCTCACTATTAATATCTATCAACTAATGCTAGTCAATAGGTTTTCACTATTTTGTAATCTAATATACGATTTCACAATGCGAAATGCCTTGGAATGGTGCATAGCCCCTTCATGGTCTTATGTCTTATATAAGAGTAGTGTTGTGTCTTATATAAGAGTGCTCTTATGTCTTATACAAGACTGGTCTTAGGTCTTATATAAGAGTTGCATTTCATCATGTGAAACCTTATCAAGTTGATAGGGGGGAGGGGGTGGTCGTGTGTGTGTAATATTTGTGGGAGCCTCGTCTATATTTAAAAAGGGGAAACGAGGATTTAACAAGCCTCCTAGCCACACGAAAAGCAGTATGTAGCGTTGTACACAAACAAAGATAGAAGATTAAGCTGGAAGACGAATAGGAGTATTCACCCGTGAGGGGTGTGATCCTTTTTAAAGGAGAGCCTCTCGTTTATCTAAGTTAGTGGTGACTGTCAGATCACTACTCCACGCTACCAGCCCCGTTCAAGACTTGTGCTTTACTTGAGAACTACATGGTTCACTACGTTTATCCTACTTGGTCGGCTCAACCGCATAGAGGGGTGGGTGATGCCCCCGTTTGTCTCCACTATACAAGAATCTGATTCTCGTGTAAAGTGTGTACTAACTTTCAAGACGCATGGAGATTGCTTGGTTCGATTCCAAGGGGACGGGGGAAAATCCAAACGGTTAATTGCCGCCCTATTCCGATCAGGCTTATCAGTCTCCAGCCGTGTTGGTGGAAACGGTTTAGCTCCGTGGGGCTTTGGTTTGTTGTTGAATTGAACCCAATCCTGCTTTATGGAAGCCACCAACAACTTCTTCCCACAACTGGATAAAAGATGAACGTAATAGATAGCTTCAAGAAAACAAGGGGTAGGCCAAAGGGTTCTGGCACTATGACCTTGAGGAAGTATGCTGATAACCCTCAAGCACTTACCCTACCTAAGACTGAACAACAACAAGTCAAAGAACTAAAAGACCTGTTAATCAAGAGTGCAGGTGCTAATGTTGTCCACAAGGCAGTTGAGATTGCCATGAATGATGAACACCCTGCTCAAATGGCTGCCATCAAACTTTGTATGGACAGAATGCTTCCCGTTTCCTTGTTTGAGAAAGAAGGGAAACAGAGATCAGCAGTTAACATAACTATTTCTGGTATTGGTGGTGTAGTTATTGGTGAAAACCCTATAGAAGCAGAAGATATAGAAAGCAAAGATGTCTGACCTTAACTTCAGTCTCCTACCTTGGCAACAAGAAGTCTTTGCTGATAAAACAAGGTTCAAAGTCATTGCTGCTGGACGGCGTTGCGGTAAGTCCCGCCTGTCAGCCATCACCCTGTTGATAGAGGGTTTGCAGTGTACTGCTGGTTCTGCTGTACTGTATGTTGCGCCTACCAATGGTCAGGCACGACAGATTATTTGGGATGTATTGATGGAGTTGGGGCGTGAAGTCATTCAGGCCAGCCACATCAATAACATGGACATCACCCTGATAAACGGAGCAAAAATCTATGTCAGAGGCGCAGATCGTCCAGATACTTTGCGAGGAGTGTCTCTCACCTACGCTGTGCTTGACGAGGTTGCGGACATCAAACCCGAAGCATGGGAACAGGTTATTCGTGCGTCTTTGTCTGATAAAAAGGGCAGAGCTATGTTCATCGGCACTCCCAAAGGTCGTAACTTCTTCTATGACATCTTTAAACTTGGAATGTCAGAAGAAGACTCAGATTGGAAGTCGTGGCACTTCACTACCAAAGACAACCCCTTGATAGACCCTAATGAGATTGAGTCTGCCAAGAAAACCCTGAGTTCCTTTGCTTTTAAGCAAGAATACCTTGCCAGTTTTGACAATGCTGGTTCTGACGTTTTTAAAGAAGAATGGATTAAATATGGAGAAGAACCTGAACATGGCTCGTACTACATTGCTGTCGATCTGGCAGGGTTTGAAGAAGTGGCTAGACAAGCTGCCAATTCTAAGAAAAGGCTAGACCAGACTGCCATTGCTGTTGTCAAAGTAACAGAGGACGGCAAATGGTTTGTCAAAGAGATCGTTTATGGGCGGTGGGACATCAGGGAAACTGCGGCTACGATTCTGTTGAAGATGCGGGAATACCGTCCTTTGAGCATTGGAATTGAGCGTGGAGCATTAAAAAACGCAGTTTTGCCGTATTTGAGTGACTTAATGCGTAAAAATAATGTATATTCGCACATAGTTGACTTGACGCACGGCAACAGGAAAAAGACTGACAGGATTATCTGGAGTCTCCAAGGACGGTTTGAGCATGGGCGTATTGTGCTGAACTCTGAGGAAGATTGGGATGAATTCAAAGATCAACTCTTGATGTTTCCAGCCCTTGGTGTTCATGATGACTTGCCTGATGCCCTTTCCTACATTGACCAACTGGCTGTAACCTCATACTTTGTTGATGACCAAGAAGATGAGTGGGAGCCTCTAGATATTATTTCGGGGAATTAAATGGCAAAATTGGGACTTTCTGACGCAAGGTACTTAGAGCAAGATCAGAAGTTAACTGAAGGCTCAGTCAAGGGCAAAGGTTTCTTTGGAGGAATCCCAACCCAAGATGGAAGTACGATGACTGAGTATTCATCGGCATTTGAAGTCGGCGGCAAGACTGTTTCATATCCTTTAGTTGTGCCAACATTGACTGCTGATGAATTAAATCTATTACGCTCAACAGGTCAAGTAACGCCTGAGATAGAACAGAAGGCGCAACAATATGCTTTATCGAGGTTAGCAGAAGGTAAGAATCCATTTGCTAGTCCTCAAGAATTAAGATTCCCATTGCCAGAAGGTTTTGATCCTAAGATTTTTGCGCCTGTTGTAAGCTCTATTCCTGCAAACCCAATGTATAAAGAACCATTTGCTGATACTACAAGGTAACAATATGGCAACAGATAAACAAGTTAAGCTAGAACAAAACGAATTTTATGAGCCTACTGAGGCTGATAAAGAACTGACCGACTTCATCACTAGCCACTGCGATAAGTGGCGTGACTACAGAGACACTAACTTCCTGCCCTCCTACCTAGAGTACGAGCGCATCTTCCGTGGTCAATGGGCATCTGAAGACAAGACAAGGGAATCAGAGCGTAGTCGCATTGTGACCCCTGCGACTCAGCAAGCAGTTGAGACTCGTCACGCTGAGATCATGGAAGCTATCTTTGGTCAAGGTGACTTCTTTGACATTGAAGACAACATCCAAGATGTAAACGGCAACCCCATTGATATTGAGATAATTAAGGCTCAACTCACTGAGGATTTCAAGAAAGACAAAATCAGAAAAGCTATCGACCAGATCGAATTGATGGCTGAAATCTATGGCACAGGCATTGGCGAGATTGTTGTCAAGACTGAAACTGAGTATGTTCCCTCGACTCGACCTATTCCTAATCAGCAGGGTCAGGCAGCTATTGGCGTGATGGAGCGAGACAGGATTTCTGTCAAGATCATGCCTGTCAACCCAAAGAACTTTCTATTCGACCCGAATGGTACTTCCATTGACGATTGTATGGGCGTGGCTATTGAAAAATACGTTTCAATTCATAAGGTTGTGCAAGGTATTGAACGTGGAATCTACCGTAAGGTGGACATTGGTACTGCCAGTGAAGACACCGACCTTGAGCCTACCCAAGAGGTATCACAGTATCAGGATGAAAAGGTTCTTTTATTGACTTACTACGGGTTAGTTCCCCGTGAGTTTCTTGAGAACATGAAAGAGAACAAGGATATTGTTGAATTGTTCCCTGAAAACTCAGCGGCAGAAGACTACACCGACATGGTTGAGGCCATTGTCGTGATTGCCAATGATGGAATGCTTTTAAAGGCTGAAGAAAATCCATACATGATGAAAGACAGGCCAGTTCTGTCTTACCAAGACGATACTGTGCCAAATCGCTTGCTTGGTCGTGGTACGGTGGAAAAAGCATTCAATATGCAAAAGGCTATTGACGCCCAGACCCGCAGCCACTTGGATTCACTGGCACTGAGTACCTCTCCCATGATGGCGATGGATGCAACTCGCTTGCCCCGTGGTATGAAGTTTGAGGTAAAGCCCGGAAAAGCTATTCTGGTCAATGGTTCTCCTAGCGAGATTTTGTATCCGTTTAAGTTTGGACAGACTGACCCGAACAACCTTGCAACTGCCAAAGACTTTGAGCGAATGTTGCTACAAGCGACAGGAACTCTAGACTCTAACGGCATGATTTCTCAATCTAGTCGTGATGGTGGCGGTATGTCGATGGCGGTTGCCTCCATCATCAAGAAATACAAGCGTACATTGGTCAATTTCCAAGAAGATTTCCTGATTCCGTTCATCAAAAAAGCGGCTTTTCGCTTCATGCAATTTGATCCAGAGCGTTATCCCTCTGTTGACATGAATTTCATCCCTACTGCAACCCTTGGCATCATTGCTAGAGAGTACGAACAGCAGCAATTCATCAGTTTGTTGCAGACTCTTGGCCCACAAACCCCTGTTTTGCCGATTATTCTCAAAGGAATTGTGGCTAACTCTAGTTTGAGTAACAGATTTGAGATGATGGCGGCGTTGGATCAGATGATGCAGCCTGATCCACAAGCTCAACAGATGCAGCAAGCTCAACAACAGTTGGCTATGCAAGCGGCACAGGCTCAAATTGCTGTAAACACTACTGCGGCAGAGCAAAACAGGGCTGAAGCACAGAAATTGATGGTTGAGACTCAGTTAATGCCTCAAGAAGTGCAAGCAAAGATGACTGCAAGCCTGACAAAGAATCTTCCAAATCAGGATGATTTGTCTTCTAAGGAGTTTGACAAGCGGGTTAAGATTGCTGAATTGATGTTGAAAGAGTCTGATATTAAGAATAAGTCTAAGATTGTCGAGTTACAGATGGCTGACAAAATAAATGCTCAGTCTCAGGTAAAACAAGACTTTCTTGAAAAACTGACCAATGGGCTAAAGAATGGCTAACATTAGGGAACTAATCCAAAGCATTGAGGCAAATGACTCATCTTTTGATGAGAAGTTAGACGCTATCAATAAGATGGAAGAAACCTTGGTGGCTATGCGCCAGCAAGAAGAACAAGCCATTCAAGACAATGTTGACTTGATTGTTGAAGCCATCAAAGTGATGGAAAACAAAGTCACCGCACAACTAGAAGTTGCCAAATCCATAGTCCCTGAAAAGGGGGATAAAGGCGACAAGGGTGATAGGGGTTTAGATGGTCGTCAAGGTGTAGATGGTAAGAATGGATTAGATGGTCGAGATGGTAAAGACGGTATAGATGGCAAGGATGGTGTATCTGTAACGGACGCCAAAATTGACTTTGATGGTTCTTTGGTCATTACTTTGTCAACAGGTCAAGAGATTAATGTTGGTGAGGTGGTTGCGCCTGAGTTAGCAGAGAAGATCAAAGTTATCAGCACCATGTCTACCAATGGGGCTATTACTGTAAAGGAAGAAGGAACATCACTTACCAGTGGTGTTAAGAGCATTAATTTTGTTGGTACAGGTATTACGGCAACAACATCAGGCGATGATGTAACAGTCACAGTAGCGGGTGGTGGAGGTAGTGGAACAGTAACAAGTGTAGCGGCAACAGTCCCATCATTCTTGTCTGTTGCTGGTTCACCAATTACTACAAGCGGCACATTGGCAATTACCTTGTCAGGTACTGCGCTACCAGAAGCTAATGGTGGTACTGGTGCAACCTCATTGGCTGGCGCATCTATTGCCACCTACACGGGTACTGAGACATTAACAAACAAACGTATTGACCCAAGAGTTGTATCTGCCGCATCTGCGTCATCTTTAACCCCAAGCGTTGCAACTGCTGATATTTACGCCTACACAGCGTTGGCGACAGGACTCACCATCAATATACCAGTTGGAACACCTCTTGATGGTGACAAGTTAATTTTTAGGTTATTGGATAACGGCACAAGCAGAGCATTAACTTGGGATACAACTTCAACAGGGTACACAGTCATTGGTGTAACCTTGCCAACAGCAACAACCGTCAGCAAAACAACGTATGTAGGTTGTATTTACAATGCTAACAATACACGTTGGGATGTGATTGCAGTAACCACACAGGCATGACCATGAAGATTGACTTTTCTTTTTCATCGCAGTACGGCACATTTTCAGATGCTTTGCATTTGCCTGACGATCATGCGTTTACAGATGCTGAGATTGAAGCAATGAAACAGCAGAGGTTTGATAACTGGATTGCTGTAATTACTGCGCCTCCTACTGAGGAGGTCTAATGGCTGATCGCTATTGGATTCTTGGCACAGGTACTTGGAGTAGCACCAACACGGCTAACTGGTCTGCTACATCAGGTGGGGCTGGAGGAGCATCTGTCCCAACTGCGTCAGATAACGTATTCTTTGATGCAAACTCAAACGTAGGAACTGGTGCATTTACAGTCACTATGGCAAATTCGCCAAGGGTCTGTAATGACTTTACAGCGTCAGGGCTTGATGGAACGATGACGCTTGCGGGTACAAGTATTGGCTTGACAGTATCAGGCAGTCTCACATTTCAAGCCACAAACTTTAACCGTACTTATACAGGCACTACCACATTTAACGCTACAACAACTGGTAAAACTGTAACTACTAATGGCGTTACTTTTGGCGGAAGCGCAGTTACATTTGATGGTGTAGGCGGTGAATGGACTCTTGGTAGTGCTTTAACTTGTGGAGCAATTACTGTAACAAATGGAACTTTTAGTACTTCAGCAAGTAATTATGCAATAACTGCTACTCTTTTTTCTTCTAGTAATTCAAACGCAAGAACAATAAATTTAAACGCCTCTACTATTTCTTTGTCTAACTCTAACTTTCTTTTATTTACTACATCAACAAACCTTACATTAAATGCAGGAACATCAACAATAAATGGTTCTAATGCAAGTGCAACATTTGATGGTGGTGGGTTAACTTATTACAACGTAGCATTTACATCTACGGCTCTTGCCTCACCATCAATAACAGGCGCTAACACATTCAATAATCTATCCATAACAGGTAGAACCACTGTTGGTATTGGCGTATTAAGTCTTAGCGCAAACCAAACAATCAACGGTACACTTACAGTAAGTGCTGGTACTGCTTCTGCATACCGAATGCAGATTTCTTCTAACACTGTTGGCACTACTCGCACATTAACTTGTGCGGCTATTGCTTCAACTACTGATGTTGATTTTAGAGACATCACAATAGCAGGGGCACACGGTACGTTATCAGGAACTCGACTAGGTGATTGCAAAGGCAATAGTGGTATTACTTTTGATGCGGCTAAAACTGTGTTTTATCGTCAAACTGGTTCTGCCAACTGGGGTGCTACAGGCTCAGGCTCTTGGTCTGCTACATCTGGTGGTTCATTAGACGCAACCATGTTTCCTTTAGCGCAAGATACCGCTGTATTCCCTGCGGCTACATATCCTGCATCTGGCTCAACGACAACCATAAATGCCAGCTACAACATTGGCACAATAGATATGTCGTTAAGAACGTCAAACACTATGACGTTAGCAACGAGTTCAACTTCGCCAGCAATATATGGTAATTGGATTAACGGCACTGGCCTTTCGTTTTCTGGTACTGGAGCAATAACTGTTATAGGACGTACTACACAACAAATCACAAGTGCTGGTAGATCGTTTACACAAACTTTTTCGCCTATTGAAGGTGGAACAACAATACTACAACTTCAAGATGCTTTTACAACAACAGGCAGTGTAGGATTAGGAGGTGCAACATTAGACCTTCAATCTTACACATTAAGCACAAGTACTTTTGCTTCTTCAACCTCAGCAACAAGAACCCTTGCTTTTGGCACAGGTCAAATATCTTGTACTGGTACAGGCACTGTGTGGAATACGGCAACAACCACAGGACTGACCACAACAGGCACTCAGGTAGTTAACGTAACAAGTACAGGTTCTACTGCTATTGGTGTAACTACCGGCCCTTTGTCAGAAGCAAACTCCATTAGTTTTAACTTTACTGGTGGTACTTATGCGCTAACGTTTTTAGGGAGTTCAGGTCATTCTGCAAGAAATGTTGACTTTACTGGTTATGCTGGCACATTGGGAGCAACATCGTCAGTTTTTATATATGGAAACTTTAAAGTTTCTTCTGGAATGACGCTTACTGCTAGTGGAAGCACTATGACGTTTGGTGCTACAAGCGGTACTCAGCAAATAACCACAAACACAAAAACATTAGATTTTCCAATCACATTTAACGGCGTTGGTGGAACATTTCAACTTCAAGATGCACTAACAGCAGGCACAGCTAGAGGTATAAACTTAACAAATGGAACGCTAGATTTATTTGGACAAACTTTTACCATTGGCGGCGCTAACACTAATGATAGGTTTACCATTAACGCAGGGACAAAAAATATAACCTTTAATGGTGGCACACTAGTTATTGCAACTTCTTCAACAATTGCATTTAACAACGTTGCACCTACAGGATTTACAACAACCGCAGGAACAGGCACAGGCACGATTTCCATGACTTCAGCGTCTGCTAAGTCGTTTATTGGCGGTGGCTCTACGTTTAACTGCACACTTAACCAAGGTGGTGCTGGTGCTTTGACCATCACAGGCTCAAACACATTCAGCAACATAACCAATACTTATAAAACCATTGGTGCAACATCTATCCTGTTTACGGCGGCAACAACTAGCACATTTGCCGATTGGAATGCAAGTGGTGAATCCACAAGACTTTTAACAATTGGCTCGGTAACTGCCGCAAGCCATACGCTGTCCAAGGCAAGCGGTACTGTGAGCGCAGACTTTCTATCTATCAGTAGGTCTACAGCTACAGGTGGTGCAGGATGGTACGCAGGGGCAAATTCCACAGATGGCGGCAATAACTCAGGGTGGATATTCACAGCACCACCTGCGCCTAGTGGCAGTAATAGCAATTTTTTAATGTTCTTTTGAGGAATATATGAGTCCAGAACTACAAAAGTACTCCTCAGAAGATTCTTTTAAATTAGAGTTTTCTGATAATGAAATTACAACAAAATCTTGTTCATTGTGTTATGAAAAAAAACCATTTGGGGATTTTCTAAAAAATGTGCGCTATAAAGATGGATACTATAAACATTGCAAAAAGTGCCACTATGAGGTTTATGGTAGGGATTCCCACTACAGAAGAACTTATGGCGTTACGCAACATGAATATAACTTAATGGTTGCAAAACAAGGAAGTAAGTGTAAAGTGTGTGAAGTAGAAGCTGGCGATGGTCACATGAGTAGATTGGTTGTAGACCATTGTCATAAGAGTAATGAAATGCGTGGTTTAATATGCCAAAGTTGTAACATGGCGCTAGGAAATGCTAAAGACAATTCTGAAATCTTAAGAAAACTAGCTGATTACTTGGATGAATTTTATGACCCCAGAACTTGACAAATACTATTCAGACCGTTTTTCCATGATGTCTATGGACGGTTGGAAAGAATTGACTATTGATATTGACAATATGATAGAGTCACTCAATAATATAAGCGTTATTCCTGATGAAAAGACCTTGATGTTCAAAAAAGGGGAACTTTCCATCTTGACTTGGCTAAAAACCTTGAAAGAGGTCAGCGAACAAGCGTATGAGGAATTGAATGAAAAGAATGTTTGATTTTGCCTGTGCAAATGGGCATAAAACTGAAAGACTTGTTAATTATGAGTTAACGAGTTTTCGATGTGAGTGCGGAGAAACAGCCAACCGTACTCTATCTGCTCCAAACTTCAAACTAGAAGGGTGGTCTGGTTCTTTCCCGTCAGAGCATGGGAAGTTCGAGAAAAAACACCTAGATCAGTTGAAGTGGGAGCAAAAGCACAACTCATAAACAGAAATGTCGAGTTGAATGTCCTAGAACCGATAACGGCAGGAAAAAGGTAAAAATATGTTGATTGACAATGAAGATGAGTCGCTAAGTGAGTTAGATGCAGTCGAGCAAAAGAAGCAACTACCTGAAGTAGCACCACTAACTGAGATGCCTGAGAAATACAGGCAGAAATCTCTTGAAGAAGTGGTCAAAATGCACCAAGAAGCTGAAAAGTTGATTGGAAAGCAAGCGCAGGAAGTTGGGGAAGTGCGAAAGCTGGCAGATGAACTTATAAAGCAGAATCTCTCCTCAAAACAGCAACCTATTGAGAAAGAGCCTGAAGTAGATTTTTTCGAGAATCCACAAGAGGCAGTTCGTAGGACTGTTGACAACCATCCCGATGTACTTGCCGCTAGACAAGCTGGTCAAGATTTCAAAAAGATGCAGATTCAACAAAAGCTGGCGCAAGAGCATCCTGATTTCGGTCAAATTGCTCAAGATGCAGACTTTGTGAATTGGGTGAAATCTTCACCTATTCGCCTTGGTTTGTATGCAAAAGCTGATGGTGAATATGATTACGACAGTGCAAACGAATTGTTGAGTACCTATAAACAGTTGCGTGGCGTTAAGACAAGACAGACTAATGAAGCAGGGGAAACTCAGCGCAAGTCTAGCCTTAAAGCAGCGGGTGTTGATGTAGGTGGAAGTGGGGAGTCTGGAAAAAGAGTCTATCGTAGGGCTGATCTAATTCGGCTGAAGATGACTGACCCAGATCGTTATGAAGCGTTGAGCGGAGAAATCATGCAAGCGTATCAAGACGGACGGGTTAGATAATTTAACTTATCGTTTTTTGGAGATTTAACATGGCAACATCATTTTCCCCCAGTAATTCAGTTACTGTTACCACAGGCGCAACGTTCATCCCTGAAATTTGGTCAGATGAAATCATAGCTGCCTACAAGAAAAACTTGGTTCTTGCTAACCTCGTTATGAAGATGAACTTTAAAGGTAAGAAGGGTGATGTAGTTCACATCCCTGCACCTACCCGTGGTTCTGCTTCTGCTAAAGCCGCTGAAACAGCAGTCACTTTGATTGCTGCGACAGAGACTGAAGTGCAAGTGTCTATTAACAAACATTATGAATATAGCCGTTTGATTGAAGACATCGTAGAAGCCCAAGCCCTGAACAGCTTGCGTAACTTTTATACCTCAGACGCTGGATACGCTTTGTCTAAACAAGTCGATACTGATTTGATCCAATTAGGTCGTGCCTTCAATGGCGCAACTGTGGGAACAAATGATTATGCGACAAGCAATACAACTACCAAGGCGTTCATTGGTGGTGACGGCACTACTGCTTATAACAGCACAAGTAGCAATGCTTCCGCATTGACAGATGCCGCTATCCGCAGAACCATTCAACGACTTGATGACAATGACACTCCTATGGATGGTCGTTTCTTTATCATCCCACCCTCAAGCCGTAACACATTGATGGGTTTGGCTCGTTACACTGAACAAGCATTTGTGGGCAATGGAAATGCAATCCGCAATGGTGAAATTGGTCAACTCTATGGTATCCCTGTGTTTACCACTAGCAATGCTGACTTTGGCGCTGGTAACACTGCCACTGATCGTATCTGCTTAATGGGTCACCGTGATTCAATGGTGCTGGTTGAGCAAGTTGCTTTGCGTTCACAAGTTCAGTACAAGCAAGAGTATCTTGCTAATCTGTTCACATCTGACACTTTGTATGGAGTGAAAGCAGTTCGTACAGCCGCTACTACTAATGCGGCTTTGTCCTCTAGTGCTTTTGCTTTGGCAGTACCTGCCTAATTGCAGTTGCGCCCCCTGCCCTAGTGGTGGGGGGACTTTTTAACCTAATTAGGAGAAATCAAAATGGCAACAGCAAGTGCAGTTGTAACACGCAGAGGTAATGACAGTTTTCGGGGTTTGTTCTCCGATACTTGGTCAGTTGTTTGTACTTTAAATGCTGGTTCATTAGTTGATAATGCTGGTGAAACAGATGATGTAACAGTTCCCGGTGTCGCTTTGGGTGACATGGTTCTTGGTACATCTTTGGCTGTGGATTTGGTTGGTTTAACAGTTACTGGTTATGTCAGTGCTGCCAATACCGTCAAGTTCCGCATCCAAAACGAATCAGGTTCAACAGTGGACTTGGCATCAGCCACTATGGATATAGTTATTGTCCGCATGGTGTAAAGATAGGGGGGCTAGTCCCCCCTTTCTCATTTAAAGGGTTTTATGGCTACTTTTCGCTGTCTTCAGTCAGGTAACACTGTAACTTTTACATATCAACATGATATTGATTCTATGAAAGGTCATCAGGGTTATGTGAGAGTTGATGAACCAGAAGTAACCATAGAATCTGTAGAATCAGAGACTAGAACAGATACCGCATTTGCGCCTGTGATTCCAACATTTAAGCGTATGGGAAGACCCCGAAAGGTAGCAAATGTCTGAAATAGATGCTCGTGATTTTGGTCGGTTAGAGGCTCAAGTAGAGACTCTACATGGTCAGGTAACTCAATTGAGTACCGATGTAAAAACCTTACTTGAACTTGCCAACAAAGGCAAAGGTGGATTTTGGGTGGGTATGACAATCGCCTCATTCATGGGCGGCATCATTACCTTTATTGCTGATCGTGTCTGGAAATAAGGAGAATACTATGCCTATGGTTGGAAAAAAGAAGTTTCCCTACTCTGAAAAAGGCGAGAAAGAAGCCAAAGAGTATGGCAAGAAAAAGGGTGTGCCTGTCACCGTCATGATTGCGGTTGGTAAGCCAAAGATGCCAATGCCTATGCGTGGCGGTCGGACTGCAACTAACATGATGAAGAAATCGGGGAGAGGCAAATGAGTTCATTATCAGGTGCAAAAACGCTTTTAAGTGCTGTTGTTGCGACAGGTGCATCTCAATCTGTTCAAGCAGATGCTGGTAAACAGTTTGTAAAGCAACCAAAAAAGATTGCAAAGAAAACGGCTAGTTACAGATGAGGTAAAAGATGAAATCACCTACTTGGCAAACAAAAGCTGGACAAAATCCCAAAGGGGGGTTGAATGCCAAGGGGAGATCATCTTATAATGCAGAAACTGGTGGCAACTTGAAAGCACCAGTAAAGTCGGGGGATAATCCTCGCAGGGCAAGTTTCTTGGCTCGTATGGCTGGTAACAGCGGTGCAGAGTACAAGGATGGTGAACCAACAAGACTGCTTCTTTCGCTTAAGGCATGGGGTGCTACCTCAAAGGCTGACGCAAAGGCAAAAGCTCAAGCTATATCCGCAAGGAACAAGGCAAAAGCAAAATGAGAGCATTATCAGTTGGTGTTAGTCCTACAGCGGCAGTAGACACAACAGTCTATACCTGTCCTACTGGCTATTACTCTAAATTTACTGTAATGTATATACACAATACAGGCGGCTCAACCAAGCATATAACTGTGCAATGGTTTGACGCAAGTGCTAATACCACTCTTGATATATTGACTCAATACGATTTTTCATCAAAGACCTATTTGCAGTTTGATGGCAATGCCTACATTGTTTTAGAAGAAGGCGATAAGTTAAAAATAACTACTCAATCTGCAAGCTCATTCAGTTTTATAGCCACATTTGAAGAAGAAGGGTTGACAAGAACATGACCTACCTTGAACTTGTAAACGATGTACTCGTAAGGTTGCGTGAAGCAACAGTTTCAACTGTTTCCGAAACAACTTATTCTTCCTTAATCGGCAAGTTTGTCAATGATGCAAAGCGTCAGATTGAAGATGCCTTTTCGTGGAATGTTTTAGGTCAAACCATCACAGTCACTACTGCATCATCTACAGCATCTTATTCTTTGACGGGTGCTGGTCAGAAGTTTCAAGTGATGGATGTAATCAACACCACAAGCAATGTTGGCTTGATTAACATTAGCTTTGTGGACATGAACCGCAAACTGAACTTTACGCCACTGGTCAACTCAATCCCTACTGAATTTGCTTTTGATGGGGTTGATGCCTCATACGACACTAAGGTAAATCTTTATCCAATCCCTGATGGTGCATACACAATCAAGTTTGCTTTGACAGTGCCACAGGCTACTTTGTCATCAGATGCAACCGTTGTTTCTGTTGCTGATACGTTAGTGTCTCAGAATGCTTATGCTCGTGCATTGGTAGAACGTGGTGAAGATGGTGGTCTGTCTTCATCTGAGGCTTATTTGCTTTACAAAGCTATGTTGGCTGATTACATTGCATTGGAAGGCACTCGCTATCCTGAAAATCAAGAGTTTGTGGCAACATGAGTCAAGTACTACAGACTTATTCTTTAACAGCCCCCGGCTTTCAAGGGTTGAATACCCAAGAATCGCCTCTTGATTTGTCTCTTGGATTTGCCTTAGTTGCTCAAAATGCAATCATTGACAAGTATGGTCGTATTGGTTCACGCAAAGGATACTCTAAGGTAAATTCTTCTAGTGGTGCTTTAGGTGCAAATGATGTAACTGTCATCCATGAATTAGTGCAAGCAGATGGAACTTTGACTGTTTTATTTGCTGGAAATTTAAAGTTATTCAAACTTGATAGCTCTAATGCTGTGGTTGAATTGACCTATGGGGGTGGTGGTACAACACCAACCATTACTGCTAACAATTGGCAATGTGCTTCACTTAATAGCATCACATACTTCTTTCAATCAGGCCATGATCCACTGATATTTGATCCTACTGTCTCAACTACAACATATCGCAGGGTATCTGAAAAGACAGGTTACGTAGCTACAGTTCCATCAGCAAATATTGTTATATCTGCTTTTGGTAGATTGTGGGCAGCAAACACTACAACCAACAATGCAACAGTCTTTTTCTCTGACTTGATTGCTGGTCATGTTTGGTCAACAGGTACATCCGGTTCTTTAAATGTAGACCGTGTGTGGGTTAATGGTGCTGATGAGATTACGGGACTTGCTGCACACAATGGCTTCCTGTTTATCTTTGGTAAGCGTCAGATTCTGATTTATCAAAATGCCACTACACCAGCTTCAATGCAATTGAGTGACACTGTTGAGGGTATCGGTTGTATTGCAAGGGATAGCATTCAGACTACCAGCACTGATGTGTTGTTCCTATCCAACTCTGGTGTTCGTTCTTTGATGAGAACAATTCAAGAGAAGTCTTCTCCTGAACGTGATTTGTCTAAGAATGTTCGTAATGATTTAATGAGTGCTGTTGCTGCTGAAACTGCATCAAATATTAAAGCTATATATTCTGAAACAAATGCACTTTACTTGTTAAATCTTCCAGTATCAAAATACGTTTACGCATTTGATACAAAAGGAATTATGCAAGATGGTTCTTCTAGGTCAACGATTTGGGACGGCATTGAGCCAACGTCTTTTTGTGCAAGACGTAATGGTGATTTGTTGATTGGAAAGAATGGGTATGTTGGAAAATACGGCACATACTTGGATGATGCAACCTCCTATAGATTGGCATACTATACAAATAATTCTGACCTTGGTGATATAAATGTCACTTCTATTTTGAAGAAGATAAAGGTTATTGTTGTTGGCGGTTCTAATCAATTGGTAACATTAAAGTGGGGATATGATTTCACAGGAAGTTATTATTCATCACAAGTAAATATACCTAGTCAAACAACAGCCGAATATGGTACTGCTGAATATGGTGCAAATGCTACAGTAGTAGCATATTACACTTCTGGAGTTGCATTAACAACAATAGAAACAAACGCAAGCAGCAAGGGGAAAATTGTTCAAATAGGGGTTGAGATGGATATAAACAACAGTCAGTTATCCATTCAAAAGATTGAACTTCAAGCCAAAAATGGCAAGATTGCATAAGGGAAAAAATGTCAAACTATACACAAACAACAAATTTTGCAACCAAGGATGCACTTGCATCTGGTAATCCTTTAAAAGTTGTTAAGGGTACTGAGATCAATACTGAGTTTGCAAATATTGCAACTGCGATTGCTACAAAATTAGATGATGGTGGATCAATAGATAACACCCCCATTGGGGCAACTACTCCAAGTACAGGGGCATTTACAACACTATCTGCTACAGGTGTAACCACTTTAAGCAATGTTGTTTTGCCTGTTATTGACAATATCAAGTTAGGCTATACAACTACAGCAACAGCCGCTGGTACAACAACATTAACCTCTGCCAGCAACAATCAACAATTTTTTACTGGATCAACAACTCAAACAGTTGTTTTGCCTGTTACAAGCACACTTGCACTTGGACTTAATTATTTGATTGTTAACAATTCAACTGGAGTTGTAACTGTTCAGTCAAGTGGTGCAAACACAATTACATTAGTTCCTGCTGGTGCAACTGTTAGATGTACTTGTATTCTTATTACAGGAACAACTGCTGCGAGTTGGTCATTTGCGTTTGAGGGAAGTTCAAATATACCTTATAAGCAAATTCCGACAATAACTGCAACTGTTGCAACAAATATATTGACGTTAGGATTAAATCCCTGCTCATTAGATTTCAGATCATCTACTGCATCTTCAGGAGCAACAACAACAAGAAACGTCACTGCTGCTATTTCAATGACTGTTTCCAATGGGTCTACACTTGGTACAGTAAACGCAATACTGTCTAAATTAGCTGTATTGGCTATAGATAATGCTGGAACTGTTGAATTAGCTGTTGTAAATGCAAACGCTTATGGGTTGTTAGATGAGCGTGTTTTGATTAGTACAACTGCTGAAGGTGGAACTGGTACAGCAGACAGTGGTACTGTAATTTACTCAACAACTGCTAGAACTTCTGTTCCATTTAGGATTGTTGGATACGTTGAGTCAACACAAGCAACTGCTGGCGCATACGCTACAGCACCATCTAATATTGCTGGAATGGGGGGTGCAATTGTTCCTCAACCAACTCCAGTACTTACCTCTGGCACTGCGATTGCATCTACCAGCGGCACAAACATTGACTTTACTTCTATCCCGTCATGGGTGAAGCGTTTGACGGTTATTTTTAACGGAGTCAGTCTTAGCGGAACAGCTAATTTAATGGTTAGAGTTGGAACTTCTAGTGGTTTTGAAACAAGCGGATACACGGGAACAGTGTTAGGCAACGGGACACAAGAACAATGGACAAGCGGCGGCTATCAAGTTACTCGTACAGGACAATCATCTTCAACATATTCTGGTTCTTTAGTTTTGTTTAATGTTTCTGGGGATATTTGGATTGCTTCGGCAACAATGGCAGACGGTACAAATGCTTTTGCTGGTTTGGCTGCGGGTACAAAAACTCTTGCTGGATTATTAACTCAAGTTCGGATTACTACCACCAACGGCACAGACACCTTTGACGCTGGCTCAATTAACATCCTTTTTGAGTAAACATCATGGCACATAGAATCGTAGTAAACGTAGAGACAGGCGTAGTCACTCAAGTTGATTACACCGCTGAAGAACAAGCAGTGCATGATGCGGCAGTAGCGGCACAGGCACTTGCAGAGGCGGCAGCCATTCAACAAGAACAAACAAATGAATCAGCCTGAAATCATACAATCTACTGTCACTGTAGTTGACGGTAAGCTGTTTGACATTGAGAACTTTGATGATTTGAGTCTTGAACATTGGGTTTGTTTTAATGACAAGAAACCCGTTTTCAATACGGCTTATTTAGACAATTTGAGGGTTGTGATTGCCAAAGATGATGACCAATCAGTTGGTTATGTTTTCTACGGGTTGTTTAGAAGTCCATATTATGATGAAACTTGGTGTCAAGTTGATATGTTCTTTTTAAAGACTGAGTATAGAAAGCAAGGGATTGGCAAGGAAATGTTTGACTTGGTTGAGAAGATTGCAAAGGAAAATGGTTGTAAGAGGTTGATTGCAAGCTATAACCTTAAAGAATCATTAGAAGTGTTTTATAAAAAATTTGGTTTTAATGCTACTCATGTAGCAGTCGCAAAGGAGATTTGATATGCCATTTACAGCAGCATTAGTAATGGGAGGTGCATCGCTATTAGGTGGTGCAATGCAGGGAGAGTCCGCAAAACAAGCGGCTGGTACTTCTTCCAGAGCACAAATTAGGGCAGCACAAATTGCAGCAGATGCGGCAAGGTTTCGTCCTGTTGGCATAACCACTCGTTACGGTACATCAAACTTTCAGACTGATGCCGACGGTAATGTAATTGGTGCTGGTTACGATGTCAGTCCCGAGTTAAGGGCTTACCAAGACCGTTTACAGGCTCTTACAGGCGGTGCATTGACTCAGGCTGAGATGGCGCAGCAACAATACGCCCCGCTTCAGCAAAGCGCACAAGGACTGTTTGGCTTGGGTCAGCAGTATCTTGCACAATCTCCTGAACAGGTTGCGGCTCAATATATGCAACAGCAACAGGACTTGCTTGCACCTAGCCGTGAGCGATCAATGGCTCAATTGCAGAACCAGTTGTATCAGCAAGGTCGTGGTGGTTTGTCTGTTGGTGCTACAGGTATGCGTCCTAGCGGTGCGGCTGGCTTTGGTGCTGCCTCTCCTGAGATGGAAGCGTACTACAACGCTATGGCTCAACAAGATGCTCAGTTGGCTGCTAATGCTCAATCTGAGGGACAACGAAATGTTGCGTTTGGTGCTGGATTGTTGGGTAGTGGTTCTCAGTTGATGAGTCAGTATCAAGCTGGTCAAGTCGGTGCATTGAACCCGTTTACAACGTATTTGGGTGCTGGTTCTACTCTTGAGCAACTTGGACAACAGCCTTTGGAGATGGGTTCTGCTTTAGGTGGTCGATCTGCACAAGCTGGTGCTAATGTTGGTAGATCATTGCTTGAAGGTGGAATGGGTGCTGCTGCAAGTCAACGACAAGCCAACGAATACAACCCATTTGCTTCTGCTCTAAGTGGTCTTTCAAACAATCAGAGCTTCCAACAAGGTTTAGAAAAATACTTTACGCCATCGCCTACTGATTTTGGCGCATGGAGTGGTGGAGCAGTAGATTCATCTAAAGTTGGTTATAACCCTGCTAGTTTTAACTATTAAAGGAAAAGATCATGCCAACTCAATCATATGGTGGTAGAGGGTTATTTGGACAACCTAGTTTTGGTGACTACAGTGGGTTATCTGCAGGAGTGCCTGTTCCAATGACTCCAGAAGAAATCCAACAACAGTTGGCTTATCAACAAGATCAATATGGAGGACTACCTATTTATCAAGATTTATACAATACTCAAGAAGTTTCTCCTTTTAAATACAATGTAGGCAGTAGAGTTAATACTGTTCGTGCGGCAGAAAATAATCCATATCTTGATGCGCCTCCTGACCGTATTAGGACTGCATTATCACAAGCCGATTACATAAAACAACAACAAAGCACTCCTGTAGAAGCAGTGAATCAAATGGATGTTAGGAAGGATTTACCTCCTGCACCAAATGGTCAAATGTGGGAATTTGATGCCAATTCAAATCAATATGTATTAGTTGATGATCCTCTTTCTAATTTATCAAACAATGCACCTCAAACTGCACCAGTTGCTTCTGTTCAACAAGTTGCAATGCCAGTACCAGCACCATCAGCACCTGTACAACAATCATCAATTATTCAGGGAATGTTTCCTGAAGTAGAAGCCATGCAGCGTGCTTTGTACCAACAAAAACAAAATGAAGCAATGCAAGCACAAGCAATGCAATTTGCGTCACTTAGTCCAATGGCACGAGCGCAATACAGCCTGTATATGGGTGGTCAACAGTTGGGTGGTGCTATTGGCAGTGCTTTGGGTGGTAAAGACCCACAGTTGCAGCAAATCTCAATGCGTAACGCAATCATGTCTCAACTTGATCAAAACAATCCTGAAACATTTTTTAAAGCAGCTAGGATGGCTTACCAATATGGTGATTCTGACTTTGCTACTAAGATTGCTGATGCTGGTCAGAAATTACAGGTGAGCGCAGCTACTACAAGAAAAACAATTGCTGAAGCTGAAAAGTTTGAGTTGTCAAACACAAAAGAGCAGAAATTGCTTGAAAAATTTTCTAAGTTGCCACCAAATGCAACTGAAGCAGACATTTTGGCAATTGTCACTGAGTTTGGCTCTCCAGATAAAGTTTTGTCAGTACTTCAAGCATCTGCTGACAAGGAAGCACAAAGAACGGCTAGAGCAGATCAGGCTCGTAAAGACAATGAAGCAAAACTTGAAAGATTGCAAGAAAGAATTGATGCAGATACTAAGGCTGCAAAAGAAAGAGGTGCTACTACCTCCATGTTAAAAACAATGGAGATTAATGGCAGAAAAGAAATTGAACAAATAAAAAATGAGTTTAAACAATCTCAATTGGAAAACAAATCTCTGCCGCCATCTTTAATTAAAGAAGAAGGTAAGGATTTGGAACTTATTGATAATTTAGAAGCTCAAGTTACCACTCTTTCTCCTGTTATTAACAATTTAAAAATTGATCCAATAACAAAGAAAGCTCCTTTAGAACTTGGATTTGTAAATAATCGCAAGTATGAATTAGCCAATGCAACTGGTAATTCGACTACTGAAAGTAGAGCGTATGCAAATTTGGAACGTGCTGTTCAGGCGGCAACAAACTTAAAAGTAAGCGCAGAAAAAGGCGTTCAAACAGACAAAGACGTATTGCGTTTTGCAAATGAGTTTCTTGCTGCTTATGGTAAAAACGATACACAAACAACATTTGAAGCATTAGACAATTTTGTCAAGGCAACAGAGACAGCAAGGAAAAAAGCAGAAATAAGAATTAACAAGCGCAGAGAAGCGGCAGGAGTAAAGCCATTCTTTGAAAACACCTTGTCTGATCAAGATTTGTTTGACAAATACAAATAACGGAGTATTTATGGCAGCAACTTATGAAGAAGTAATGCAAGCTCTGCGTAAAGCTGATGCACAAGGAAATCAAGAAGATGCTCGTAGACTAGCAAAAATTGCACGGTCTATGAAAGAATCAAGTGCTTCTGATGTTGGTCAGCAAAATGCTCCTGCTCAAGCGCAAACTAAACCCGTTGCAACTGAAGAACCTAGTTTTCTAGAGAAGATGATTGGTTTTGGCTCTCCTACATACAGTTTGGTAAGAGGAGCAGTCATTCAGCCAGCATTAGGTGTAAATGAACTCTTAGCAAAAACTGGTTTGTTTGGTCAAGACATTAAACAAGGAGCATCGGCTAATGTTAGACAAGAACAAGCCGCTTATGAAAAAGGCAGAGCAGCCGTTGGCAGAGAGGGGATAGATGTTCCTGAATTTACAGGCGCAATATTTTCCCCTGTTAATAAAATTGTTAAAGCTGGCGGTTTATTGCAATCAATAGGCGGTGGATTGATTCAAGGAGGATTAACACCTAGCGGTAAAGAAGATGGTTCTTATCTTACTGATAAATTATTTAACATGGGATTGGGTGCTGTGATAGGTGGAGTAATTCCACCAACAATAAAAGCCTTGTCTTACATAAAAGATCAATTGATTAACTTGCCGATTACAGTAGCAAACAAAGAAGCTGCGGCACGAAGATACATTGAATCTTTAGTTGGTGAGGAAAAACAACAGGTAATTGCGGCTTTAAGAAACGCTGGTGAAATTGTTTCTGGTAGTAAACCGACAGCTGCTGAAGCATTGGTAAGTACGCCAACAGCAATAGGGCTTGTAAAAGAACAACAACGGTTGGCAAGTCAAGTTCGCACACAACCGCAATTTGCACAAAGAAGGCAAGATCAAGCCGCTGCTCGTAAACAAGAATTAGTGGGTCAATTTGGCACTGAAGCAGACTTAGCGGCAGCAAGAGCAGCTAGGGCGGCTGAAACTACTCCATTGCGTGAAACTGCGCTTGAGCAAGCAAACGTCTATGGTCAAGTTGTCCCTGCATTAGAGTCTGACATAGCAGCAAGACAAGCGGCTGTAGTGCAGAATCTTCAGGCGCAAGGAAGAACAGCTACGGCAGAAGCACAAGCATTGAGTCGCTCAGACACTGCGCCGCAAGGAGGTCAAATCTCTCAAATTGCGGGTATGCCTATGAAGTTTCCTGATAGGTACATGGGTAACTATAACCTTGCAAGAAGTCTATCTGACGCAACGCAAGAATTTGCCGACCCTATTGCTCAAAGAAAAGCAGAACTTGGCTTTAAACAGTTGCAACTAAAAAGTGTTGCAGATGAGGGCTTCTATCCTCTTACAATTCAACCGATTATTGGAAAAATAGATGATAGTCTTGGTCGTGTTGGAGATAGGTCAAATGCACTGCTTGTCAATTCGCTTCAAGGACTACGCACAAAATTAGAAAATCTTGCTGATGAAAATGGCATCATCAACAGTGTTGATTTATACAATGTGCGTAAAGAAATTGGAAGTGACATCAAGTCTTTCTTGACGCAAAGAAATGAGCCATTTGGAGCGCAAGCTACCAATGTAGAAACGTCCATCAAAAAGATTCTTGATAAATCTATTAATGATGCATCTGGAACTCAGATTTGGTCTGATTACCTGACAAAATTTGCCGACCACAGCAAGAAAATTAATCAAATGAAGGTTGGTCAAACACTGATTGACAAATTGAGTTTGAATTTAACTGATGTTGAAAAAGCTGGAACTTTTGCTTCTGCTGTTGACAACTCAGCCGCTTTGATTAAAAGAACTACTGGCGTTCAAAGATATGAAAAATTATCTGACTTCCTGACACCTCAACAAATCAAATCTGTTGAAAGTGTTCGTGCTGATTTAGCAAGATCACAAAAAGCAATTGAGATGGGTCGAGGCGTTAAAGCATCAGGAGAAGAAGCCTTTGCTGGTGGTGAAAAAATACCCGGCATGATTAGCAGTAAGGTAACGATTCTTAAATCTATTTTGGACACATTGAAGACAGGAAGTCAAAAGCAATTAGATTCAAAGATGACTGAACTTATGCTTGATCCACAAAAATTGGCAGATTTCCTAGAGGTCATGCCAAAGAAACAGGCTTCATTGATTACAAGTTCTTTGATGGCAAAGATGAGTCCTGAAATGCAACAAACATTCAAACAGTTTGTATCTGCCTCTACGCCAACACAAACTCAACTTACCCGTGGAACTATTTCTCAAATTACAAGAGAATAAGGACACAAAATTGATCCGATCAGCCTCCTCTTTGCCGCCAATGCTTGTGTTGCAGCAATCAGAGAGGGCTGTGACCTTTACAAACAGGTTAAGACTTCCTTTATGGAGGTCAAGTCTACTGTTGACGAAGCTGTTGGCATATATAAGGAAGTTACTGGTTTTTGGAGTAACTTTAGTAACTTCTTTAAATCTAAGAGTAAACCAGCAACAGTTGCCTCTACGCCAAAGTCTGTGGCGAAAAAGAAACAAGCGAAGTTTGTTGCCGTTGACGAAACCCAAGTCAAAGTCGATATTGTCAAGCAACTCACTGAGTTCTTCAAGATTCAAG
>Ga0209358_10001012_pt1 | contig 23276 bp, 28 predicted proteins | sample LauGreFa1BDMLBSN_2_FD_187574 | JGI IMG/M metagenome (GOLD analysis project Ga0209358, IMG submission 187574) | Freshwater lake microbial communities from Lake Michigan, USA - Fa13.BD.MLB.SN (SPAdes) (version 2) | ecosystem: Environmental > Aquatic > Freshwater > Lake | place: Lake Michigan, USA...
TCACCGCATGCGCATACAGCGCTTGCATGCGCTCATAGCCCGCAAACGCCGCCACCAGCATCAGCAAGCTGCTTTTGGGCAAATGGAAATTGGTGATCAACACATCCACCACCTGAAACTGAAAACCCGGCGTGATGAAGATGTCGGTATCGCCCTCGGTCATGCCGCTGCGCGCCCAGCTCTCCAGCGTGCGCACCGTGGTTGTGCCCACGGCCACCACCCGCCCACCCCGCGCTTGGCAATCGGCGATGGCTTGCAGCGTTGCGGCTGGGATGCTGTACCACTCGCTGTGCATGCGGTGATCAGTGATGTTCTCGGTTTTCACCGGCGAGAAGGTGCCAGCGCCCACATGCAAGGTGACGCTGGCGCTTTCAACGCCCATGTCTTGCAAAGCGGCCAGCAGCGGCGCATCAAAGTGCAGCGCCGCCGTGGGTGCGGCCGCTGCGCCCGGGTGTTTGGCAAAAACGGTTTGGTAACGCTGGGCGTCCTGCACGTTCTGGCTGTGTTTGTCCCGCGCAATATAGGGCGGTAGTGGAATGTGGCCATGGGCTTGCATCAGTCGCAGCGGCTCATCGCTTAGGCTGTACCGAAACAAGGGCCCATCCACATCCGGCCATCGACTCAACAGCGTGGCTTCAAAGGAAACGCCAGAACCATCGCGGTTGAACATGCGAAGCACCGCACCCGCCGCCGGTTTTTTGCTGACCTTCATGTGCGCCACCACTTGGTGAGGAGGCTGGCCCTCCACAAAAGGCAAGACCCGCTCCACCAACAACTCGAGTTTCCCGCCGCTGGGTTTTTCGCCAAACAAGCGAGCGGGCACGACTTGGGTGTCGTTGAACACCAGTAAGTCGCCTTTTTGAAGCAAGGCGGGCAGGTCTTTGAAGATGCGGTCCACCGGCACAGCGCAACGGCCATCGAGCAAGCGGGACGCGCTGCGCTCAGGCGCAGGGGTTTGGGCGATCAGTTCGGGGGGGAGGTGAAAGTCAAAGTCGCTCAATACAAATGAGCGTGGCGGCGTGTCGTGCATGGTCTTGAGGGCTGAACAGGCCCGTTCCAAGTTAATGAGGTGACAAATTGTGGCATGGGTCACAATTCACGCCATGTGGATGGAAATGCTTTCTCTCGTTTTGCAACTGGTCACCGGCTTGGTGGGCGGCGCGTGTTTGATGCGCTTGTACATGCAGTGGCACCGGATTCCCCTGGCGGCCAGGGCGGGTAACCCCTTGGGTCCGTTCATTTTTGCCCTCACCAATTGGTTGGTGCTGCCTTTGCGGCGCGTGATGCCGTCCATCGGGCGGCTCGACACCGCCAGTTTGGTGGCCGCTTATTTGGTGGTGTTGGCCAAGATCGGACTGATGGTTTGGCTGGGCATGGGCGGCGGCCTGTGGTGGATGGTGCTGTGGGTGGCCTTTTTGGATTTGTTGGCGCTGTGCCTGTCCGGCCTGTTTGGACTGGTCTTGGTGCATGTGGTGCTGTCGTGGGTGCGCACCGATTCGGCCATGGCCGATTGGGTGGACCGCATGGTGCTGCCCTTGTTGTGGCCGTTGCGGCGTATTCTGCCCACCTTGGGCGGGATTGATTTATCGCCCCTGGTGTTGCTGTTGTTGATTCAATTGTGCGAAGTGGCCTTGCGCCACCTGCGCTACAGCGGTGGCTTTTGAGGCCAGGGGATGCCCACCGCGCCAACGCCAGCCGCTAAACCCCTGAGCGCCCCTCAAAAGGCCTTGCGCAAAATGGGTCTGGTCCGCGATGTGGACCTGGCCTTGCACCTGCCCTACCGTTACGAAGACGAAACCCGATTGGTTAAACTGGCCGATGCCCGCGATGGCGAGGTGGTGCAGTTTGAAGCCACGGTTCGCTCTTGTGAGGTGACATTCAGGCCGCGTCGACAGCTGGTCGCGGTGGTGGAAGATGGCGAAGAAATTTGCACCCTGCGCTTTTTTAACTTCTACCCCAATATGCAAAAGGCATTGGAAGTGGGGCGCCATGTTCGCTTGCGTGGCGAGGTGCGCGGTGGCTTCATGGGGCGCAGCTGCATGCACCCCGCCGTGCAAGCCGCCGGTGGCGACTTATCGACTGCGCTGACGCCGGTGTACCCCAGCACCGCTACCATGCCCCAGGCGTATTTGCGCAAAGCGGTGCAGGGGGGTTTGGCCCATGCATTGCGACAGGGCGCTTTCAGCGAGACGATCCCCAAAGGACAGGCGCCGGCCCACACCTGGCCATTGGCCCAAGCCTTGCAGTTTTTGCACCACCCCGCGCCCAATGTGTCGCTGACCCAGCTTGATGACCGCAGCCACCCAGCCTGGCAAAGGCTCAAAGCCGAAGAGTTGTTGGCACAGCAGTTGTCGCAATGGCAATCCAAGCGCGAGCGCGCGGCCTTGCGTGCCCCGCGTTTGCCCAAGGCACTGAACCAGGCTGGCGTGTTGACGGCCTTGCAAGCCGCATTGCCGTTTGCTTTGACCCAAGCCCAACACAGGGTGGTGGATGAAATCTCCCAAGATTTGGAGCGCCCACAACCCATGCACCGTTTGCTGCAAGGCGATGTGGGCTCGGGCAAAACCGTGGTGGCGGCCCTCGCCGCCGCACAGTGCATTGATGCAGGTTGGCAATGTGCCTTGATGGCACCCACCGAAATTTTGGCCGAGCAGCATTTTCGAAAACTGATTGGCTGGTTAGAGCCGGTGCTCACGCCCCTGGGCTTGCAAGTGGCGTGGCTCACCGGCAGCCAAAAGAAAAAAGAACGCGACGCCATGCTCGCCTTGGTGGCCAATGGCCAAGCCGCGCTGGTGGTGGGCACCCATGCCGTGATTCAAGACAAGGTGCAGTTCAAAGCGTTGGCCTTGGCCATCATCGACGAGCAACACCGATTTGGCGTGGCCCAGCGCTTGGCCCTGCGGCAAAAGCTGTCGGATGAACAAACCAACCCCAGTGACGTCAGCATCAGCGACCACACCCATAGCGACCCCACCCGCTTGCTCGCCCCGCGTGAGCCGCACCTGCTGATGATGAGCGCCACGCCCATCCCGCGCACATTGGCCATGAGCTATTACGCCGATCTGGATGTGTCCACCATCGACGAGTTGCCGCCTGGGCGCACGCCCATCGTCACCAAGCTGGTGGCCGACACCCGCCGCGACGAGGTGATTGAGCGCATCCGTGTGCAGCTCACCGAGGGGCGGCAAATTTACTGGGTCTGTCCGCTCATCGAGGAGAGCGAAGCGCTGGATTTGCGCAATGCCACCGACACCCATCAAGCCTTGTGCGAGGCGCTGCCCGGTGTGATGGTGGGCTTGCTGCATTCGCGCATGGCGCAAGCAGAAAAGAAAGCGGTGATGTCACTCTTCGTGCAGGGGCAAATGGGCGTGCTGGTCAGCACCACGGTGATCGAGGTGGGCGTGGATGTGCCCAACGCCTCGCTGATGGTGATTGAACATGCCGAGCGTTTTGGCCTGAGCCAGTTGCACCAGCTGCGCGGCCGGGTGGGGCGTGGAGCAGCGGCGTCTGCCTGTGTGTTGCTCTACAGCTTGGGCGAGCATGGTCGATTGAGCGACACCGCGCGTGAGCGCCTTCGCGCCATGGCTGAGACCAACGATGGCTTCGAGATTGCACGGCGAGACCTCGACATCCGTGGGCCGGGTGAGTTTTTGGGTTCGCGGCAGTCGGGTGCGGCCATGCTGCGCTTTGCTGATGTGGCCACCGATGGCGACTTGTTGGATTGGGCCCGTGCCCTGGCGCCCCGCATGTTGGACCAACAACCCGAGATGGCGGCCACCCATGTGGCCCGCTGGTTGGGTGGAAAATCAGACTTTCTGAAAGCCTGACACATGACCCTCACCGAGCTCAAATACATCGTGGCCGTGGCGCGGGAAAAACACTTTGGCCGGGCCGCTGATGCGTGCTTTGTTTCACAGCCCACTTTGTCGGTGGCGATCAAAAAGCTCGAAGAAGAGCTGGAAGTGAAAATTTTTGAGCGCAATGCCAATGAGGTGAGCGTGACTCCCTTGGGCGAAGAAATCGTGCGCCAGTCCCAGAGCGTGTTGGAGCAGGCGGCACAAATCAAAGAAATTGCCAAGCGCGGCAAAGACCCGTTGTCGGGCGCATTGAAGCTGGGTGTGATCTACACCATCGCCCCTTATTTGCTGCCCGAGTTGGTGCGCCACACGATTGAAATGTCGCCGCAAATGCCGCTCATGCTGCAAGAAAACTTCACCGTCAAATTGCTGGAAATGTTGCGCACCGGAGAGATTGACTGCGCCATCATGGCTGAGCCTTTTCCGGATGCTGGTTTGGCGGTGGCACCTTTGTATGACGAACCTTTCATGGCCGCCGTGCCCAGCAACCACCCTTTGGCACAACAAACCTCGATCACGGCGCAGGCCTTGAAGGCTGAGACCATGCTGCTGTTGGGCAACGGCCATTGTTTCCGTGATCATGTGCTCGAGGTGTGCCCCGAGTTCGCGCGCTTTTCCAGCCAGGCCGAGGGCATTCGCAAAAGTTTTGAAGGCTCATCCCTGGAGACCATCAAACACATGGTGGCGGCGGGCATGGGCGTGACCTTGGTACCTCGATTGAGCGTGCCCAAAGAGGCGCTGCAAGCCAGCGCCAAGCGCAAAAAAAGCGCCGACAGCTATGTGCGCTATTTGCCGGTGGTGGATGGCGACGATGCGCCGCCAACCCGGCGCGTGGTGTTGGCTTGGCGGCGCAGTTTCACCCGCTATGAAGCCATTGCCGCGCTGCGCAACGCCATTTATGCCAGCGATTTGCCGGGCGTTCAGCGCCTGACCTGAGGCTGATTGCCCGCGCCATGAACGACGCCACACCGCTTGAACCACAACGCCCACGCTCGGCGCTGGCGCTCTACCTTGACCTGATTCGCTTCAACCGCCCCGCTGGCTGGTTGTTGTTGCTGTGGCCATCGCTGTCAGCCCTGTGGATCGCTGCCGGTGGGTGGCCGGGTTGGCATTTGCTGTTGGTTTTTGTGGCGGGCACGGTGCTCATGCGCAGCGCAGGGTGTTGCGTGAATGATGTGGCGGACCGCGACTTTGACAAGCACGTCAAACGCACCGCCAACCGCCCCGTCACCTCAGGTGCGCTGTCGGTGAAACAAGCGCTCAAGGCGGGTGCGTTTTTGGCTTTGTGTGCGTTTGGCTTGGTGCTCACCACCAACGCGGTGACGGTGGTTTGGTCGTTTGTGGCTTTGGCCGTCACCCTCATCTACCCCTATGCCAAACGCTTTGTCTCCATGCCCCAAGCGGTGCTGGGAGTGGCCTTCAGCTTTGGCATCCCGATGGCATTTGCGGCGGTGCGGGGCGGAGAGTTGTCGCTGGCGGGTGTGTGGCACGCGGTGCCCCCCATGGCTTGGGGATTGGTGCTCAGCAATTTGTTTTGGGTATTGGCCTACGACACCGAATACGCCATGGTCGATCGCGATGATGACTTGCGCATTGGCATGAAAACTTCGGCCATCACCCTGGGCGAGCGCGATGTGCCCATGGTGATGGGTTTTTATATGGTGTATCTGTTGACCTGGGGGGGGTGGTTGGCGTCCCTAGGCCTGCACCCTGTGTGGATGGTGTTTTGGGGCGCGGCGGCGGCCCAAGCGGTTTGGCATTACCGGCTGATTCGAGGGCGCGAGCGCGATGATTGTTTCAAGGCTTTCCGCCTCAACCACTGGATGGCGGCCTCGCTGTTTGCGGGCCTGGCCCTGGGTTTGGCGCTGAGCCCCTGAGACGCAGCCCATCACCCTGCTTGGGGACCGCCCAAACAAAAAGCCCCCAGCGGGGGCTTTTTGTTCAAGAGGCCAATCTCAGGCGGCCTTGGCTTTTTTGGCCTTTTTCTTTTTCGCTTTTTTGGCTTTCTTTTCAGCCTTGGGGGCAGCACTGGTGTTGTTTGGTGTGGCGGTGGCAGGTGCCAAAGCAGGTGCAGGCGCGACGGCTGGGGCAGCAGGCGCTGCGGGAGCCGCTTGCTGGGCCCAGTTCAAACTGGGCAGGGTCAACAAAATGGCGCTGGCCAGGGTTAAGAGGGGTTTTTTCATAGTTGGATCCCTTGGTTAAAAAAGAAGAATGATTCTCGCACGCGTGGCTCAAGCGCCAAATTCATCTCCCAAGGTTTTGGCGCGTGCGCAAGCGGCGTGCATGGCGCGCTCAAATGCCTGGCCCACTTGGTCATGCTCCATCGCGCTCAAGGCCGCGTGGGTTGTGCCGCCTTTGGAGGTGACGCGTTCGCGCAAGACGGCGGGTGTGTCCTGGCTGGCACGGGCTAACTCGGACGCGCCGACAAAAGTGCCAATGGCCAGTTGCTGCGACTGTTCAGCACTCAAGCCCATGGACTGCCCAGCGCGCACCATCGCTTCGATGAAATAAAACACATAAGCCGGTCCTGAGCCCGACAGGGCGGTGACCGCATCGAGTTGCGACTCTTGGGCCAGCCACAAACACGCCCCGGTGGAGCCCAGCACCTGTTGCACCCACAGTCGGTCTGCCTCCGTGACAGCTGCGCGGGGATATAAGCCGGTTTGGCCTAGGCCCACCAAAGCGGGTGTGTTGGGCATGGCGCGCACGATGCGTTCGCTGCCCAGCCACTGGGCGATGCTGTCCGATCGAATGCCTGCGGCCACGCTCAAGTGCAAAGCACCTTTTAAGAAAGGGCCGGCTTGGGCGGCGGCGGTTTTGAAGTGCTGCGGCTTGATCGCCCAAATGACATGGGTGGCTGTGCCCAGCGTGGCGTCGGGCGCGGCCAGCACCTGCACGCCCATGCCTTGCTGCAAGGATTGGCGGATGGCGTCATCGGGGTCGACCACACAAATTTGCTGGGGTGGGTGACCCTCACGCAGCAAACCGCCCAAAATCGCACTGGCCATGTTGCCCCCGCCAATGAAAACCAGCAAATCAGTGGCCAAGGGTGTGGTGCGGGTCATGGGGTGCCTATTTAAAAGGGGCAATTTAAAGCGGTATCTTAATAAGGACAAGGGCCAGAAAGGCTGCTGGCTGTGCGGCGCCCATAAATAATTTGACGCCACGCAAAAAACCATGGCATAATCTGCGGCTTCGCTTGATTTTCAAGCAAAGTATCTACCCCAACTGAGGCGCGGCAAGTGGTTTGCCACGCGGATGACGGGACCAAGACTGATCAAAGCGGTCAAGGCTGGCAACAGCCTCAAGCTTTGATACAAGTTGGGAAATATTGAAATGATCCAGACTGAATCTCGGTTAGAGGTCGCCGACAACACCGGCGCGAAGTCCGTTTTGTGCATCAAGGTGCTCGGCGGATCCAAGCGTCGATATGCAAGTGTTGGCGACATCATCAAAGTGAGCATCAAAGAAGCCGCACCGCGTGGCCGCGTCAAAAAAGGCGAGGTTTATAGCGCTGTGGTTGTTCGCACTGCCAAGGGCATTCGCCGCAGTGACGGCTCACTTGTCAAGTTCGATGGCAACGCAGCTGTGTTGCTCAATGCTAAGTTGGAGCCCATTGGCACCCGCATCTTTGGCCCGGTCACGCGCGAACTGCGCACCGAGCGGTTCATGAAGATCGTGTCTTTGGCGCCTGAAGTTCTCTAAGGACGGGCCATGAACAAAATTCGCAAGGGCGACGAGGTGATCGTCATCACCGGTCGTGACAAAGGCAAGCGCGGCAAAGTGTCGGTGCGCAAAGATGAAACGCACCTGTTGATCGATGGCATCAATCTGGTCAAAAAGCACACCAAGCCCAACCCCATGGCGGGCACAACGGGTGGCATAGTGGAGAAGTCCATGGCCATTCATCAGTCCAATGTGGCCATTTACAACGCCACCACCGGCAAGGCCGATCGGGTGGGCATCAAGGTGTTGGCCGACGGCACCAAAGTGCGCGTCTTCAAGTCCAGCGGCGAAGAAATCAAGGCGGCATGACCATGGCACGTTTGCAACAACACTACAGAGAAAAGCTGGTTCCCGAGCTGATCGCTAAATTTGGCTACAAGTCACCCATGCAGGTGCCGCGTTTGACCAAGATCACCTTGAACATGGGTGTCAGCGAGGCGGTGGCCGATAAAAAGGTCATGGAGCACGCGGTTTCCGATTTGACCAAAATTGCTGGCCAAAAGCCTGTGGTCACCAAGGCCAAAAAAGCCATCGCCGGTTTCAAGATCCGCGAAGAGCAGGCCATTGGCTGCATGGTCACCTTGCGTGGCGTGCGCATGTTTGAGTTTTTGGACCGCTTTGTCACCGTGGCTCTGCCCCGCGTGCGCGACTTTCGTGGTATCTCCGGTCGCGCATTTGATGGCCGTGGCAACTACAACATTGGCGTCAAAGAACAAATCATCTTCCCTGAAATTGAGTACGACAAGGTAGATGCCTTGCGCGGTCTCAACATCAGCATCACCACGACAGCCAAGACCGACGAAGAGTGCAAGGCGCTCCTCACAGGTTTCCGCTTCCCGTTCAAGAACTGAGGTACAACGTGGCTAAAGTAGCATTGATCGAACGCGAACTCAAGCGCGACAAACTGGTCGCCAAGTACGCTCAAAAATACGCCGAACTCAAGGCCATTGCGGGCAGCGCCAAGCACACAGAGCAAGAGCGTGCTGACGCGCGCCAGGCTTTGCAAAAACTGCCCCGCAACGCCAACCCCACACGTCAACGCAACCGCTGCGAAATCACCGGTCGCCCGCGTGGCACGTTCCGCCAATTTGGTCTGGGACGCGCCAAGATCCGTGAAATGGCTTTTGCAGGCCAGATTCCCGGCATCACCAAAGCCAGCTGGTAAACGGGCAGGAGATATTCAATATGAGCATGAGTGACCCCATCGCCGACTTGCTGACCCGCATTCGCAATGCGCAAATGGTGGCCAAGCCCACTGTGAGCGTGCCCTCTTCCAAAGTGAAGGTGGCGATTGCCCAGGTTCTCAAGGACGAAGGCTACATCGACGGCTTCCACGTCAAAACCGAAACGGGTAAAACCGAATTGGAAATCGCCCTGAAATATTACGCCGGTCGCCCCGTGATCGAGCGCATCGAGCGTGTCAGCCGCCCTGGCTTGCGCGTGTACAAAGGCAGCGGCGCCATTCCCCAGGTCATGAACGGATTGGGCGTGGCGATTGTCACCACCTCCAAAGGCGTGATGACCGATCGCAAAGCACGCGCCACCGGCATCGGTGGTGAAGTGCTGTGCTACGTGGCCTAAGCCCAAGGAGAAACAGACATGTCTCGAGTAGGAAAAATGCCTGTGGTCGTCCCCGCTGGAGTGGACGTGACCATTGCGCCTGAACAAATCAGTGTCAAGGGCACGGGTGGTCATTTGCACATCGCCAACAATGCCTTGGTCACCATCCAAAAGGATGCGGCCAACATTACTTTTTTGCCCGCCAATGAGTCGCGCGAAGCCAATGCGATGAGCGGCACCATGCGCCAGTTGGTCAACAACATGGTCATCGGTGTGACCAAAGGCTTTGAGAAAAAACTCAACCTGGTGGGTGTGGGTTACAAAGCAGCAGCCCAGGGTAGCAAGCTCAACTTGACGGTGGGCTTTTCTCACCCTGTTGATAAAGAAATGCCCGCTGGCATCAAGGTGGAAACACCGGCCCCCACAGAAATCATCATCAAAGGTGCTGACCGCCAACGCGTGGGTCAAATCGCCGCTGAGATCCGTGCCATTCGTCCGCCTGAGCCCTACAAAGGCAAAGGCATCCGTTATTCGGACGAAAAAATCACGATCAAAGAGACCAAGAAGAAATAAGGAACGGCAGCATGTTGACCAAAAAAGAGCAACGACTCCGCAGGGCCCGTCAAACTCGCATCCGCATTGCCAAGCAAGGCGTGGCGCGTTTGACTGTCAACCGCACCAATTTGCACATCTACGCCAGCGTCATATCTGGCGACGGTGCCAAAGTGATCGCCACCGCCTCGACCGCAGAAGTCGAAGTGCGCCAGTCCTTGGGTGCATCTGGCAAGGGCGCTACGGCGGCCGCAGCCCAAATCATTGGCAAGCGCATCGCCGAAAAAGCGAAAGCTGCTGGCATTGACAAAGTGGCATTCGACCGCGCTGGCTTTGCTTTTCATGGTCGCGTCAAGGCGTTGGCCGATGCCGCTCGCGAAGCTGGCCTGCAGTTCTAAAGATCGGAATTCAACATGGCAAAAGTTCAAGCAAAAGTGCAAGACAGCGCCCGTGATGACGGCATGCGCGAAAAAATGATCGCGGTCAACCGCGTGACCAAAGTGGTCAAGGGCGGTCGAATTTTGGGTTTCGCCGCACTGACCGTGGTGGGCGATGGCGATGGCCGCGTTGGCATGGGCAAGGGCAAATCCAAAGAAGTGCCGCTGGCTGTGCAAAAGGCCATGGAAGAGGCGCGCCGCAATATGAACAAGGTGTCGTTGAAGAACGGCACCATCCACCACTTTGTGACCGGCCACCACGGTGCTGCCAGCGTCATGATGAACCCAGCCCCCAAGGGCACGGGCATCATTGCCGGCGGCCCCATGCGCGCAGTGTTCGAAGTGATGGGCATCACCGACATTGTGGCCAAGAGCCACGGGTCTTCCAACCCCTACAACATGGTTCGCGCCACGTTGGACGCTCTGCAACGTTGCACCACGGCTTCTGAAGTCGCGGCCAAGCGTGGCAAGTCGGTTGAAGACATCTTCGCTTGATACGGAGTCTCACATGACCGCCACAACCACCGTCAAAATCAAACTCGTGCGCAGCCCGATTGGCACCAAAGAGTCTCACCGCGCCACTGTGCGTGGCCTGGGCTTGCGCAAAATCAACAGCGTGAGCGAACTGCAGGACACCCCTGCAGTGCGCGGCATGATCAACAAGGTCAGCTATCTGATCGAAGTGCTTTAAAGGTTCAAGATGGAACTCAATACGATCAAACCAGCTGATGGGTCACGCCCCAACCGACGCCGCGTTGGACGCGGCATTGGCTCTGGCCTGGGTAAAACCGCTGGCCGTGGCCACAAAGGTCAAAAATCACGTTCAGGTGGTTACCACAAGGTGGGTTTTGAAGGCGGTCAAATGCCTTTGCAACGCCGCTTGCCCAAGCGTGGCTTCAAGTCGCGCACCCTGCGTTTTAACGACGAAGTCACCTTGACCGCGTTGGACCGCTTGGGTTTGGACGAAGTCAACATGCTCACCCTCAAAACCGCCGGTTTGGTGGGTGAGTTGGTGCGCGTGGTCAAGATCATCAAAACCGGCGAGATCAAACGCGCCGTCAAGCTCAATGGCATTGGTGCCACGGCTGGGGCCAAAGCCGCGATTGAAGCCGCTGGCGGCTCGGTGGCCTGACCTTCTTAAACAACGGAACCTGCCTTGGTCACTTCTGCATCGACATCCAAAAACGGCAACTACGGTGACCTGCGTCGCCGTTTGGTGTTTTTGTTGCTCGCGCTGGTGGTTTACCGGGTGGGTGCGCACATTCCTGTGCCTGGCATTGATCCAGGCCAATTGCAGCAACTGTTCAATGGGCAGCAAGGCGGCATCCTGAGTTTGTTCAACATGTTCTCGGGTGGTGCCTTGTCGCGCTTCACCGTGTTCGCCCTGGGCATCATGCCCTACATCTCTGCTTCCATCATCATGCAATTGATGGCCTACGTGGTGCCCACGCTGGAGCAGTTGAAGAAAGAGGGCGAGTCCGGTCGTCGCAAAATCACCCAGTACACGCGCTATGGCACCTTGGGACTGGCCCTGTTTCAGTCCATGGGCATTGCCTTGGCATTGGAGTCCTCGGCTGGACTGGTGTTGGCACCCGGTTTGGGCTTTCGCATCACCGCCATGGTCACCTTGACCGCTGGAACCATGTTCCTGATGTGGTTGGGTGAGCAAATCACCGAGCGCGGCTTGGGCAATGGCATCTCTATCCTGATCTTTGGCGGCATCGCCGCGGGCTTGCCTGGCGCCATCGGCGGACTGCTCGAGTTGGTGCGCACCGGTGCCATGAGCATTTTGGTGGCCATCTTCATTGTCGTCGTGGTCGGCCTGGTCACTTATTTCGTGGTCTTTGTCGAGCGCGGTCAGCGCAAGATTTTGGTCAACTATGCGCGTCGCCAAGTGGGCAACAAGGTGTATGGTGGTCAAGCCTCGCACCTGCCGCTCAAGCTGAACATGTCGGGTGTCATTCCCCCCATTTTTGCGTCGTCCATCATTTTGCTGCCGGCCACGGTGGTCAGCTGGTTCACATCTGGCGACAGCATGCGCTGGCTCAAGGACATCGCTGGTGCTTTGTCGCCGGGGCAACCCATCTATGTGATGCTGTATGCCGGTGCGATTGTGTTTTTCTGCTTCTTCTACACCGCCTTGGTGTTCAACAGCCGTGAAACCGCAGACAACTTGAAGAAAAGCGGCGCATTCATTCCTGGCATTCGCCCGGGTGATCAAACCGCCAAGCACATCGACAAAATTTTGATTCGCCTGACTTTGGCTGGCGCGATCTACATCACCTTTGTGTGCTTGTTGCCTGAATTTTTGATTTTGAAATACAACGTTCCTTTCTACTTCGGTGGCACGTCTTTGCTGATCATTGTGGTGGTCACCATGGACTTCATGGCCCAGGTGCAAAACTACCTGATGAGCCAGCAATACGAGTCGCTGTTGAAGAAGGCCAATTTCCGCACGAGCTTGGGTGGCTAAAGACGCATGTCCAAAGATGATGTGATCCAAATGCAGGGCGAGGTGGTTGAAAACCTGCCCAACGCCACATTTCGGGTGAAGTTAGAGAATGGCCACGTGGTTTTGGGTCACATTTCTGGAAAGATGCGCATGCACTACATCCGCATCCTGCCAGGAGACAAGGTGACAGTGGAATTGACGCCCTACGATTTGAGCAGGGCCAGAATTGTGTTCCGCGCCAAGTGAGGCGTGGGGCTGAGAAGGTTAAGCAAGTTGACAATGTGCCCGGATCAGAGTCCGGGCTTTTAGGAGAGTGAAATGAGGGTTTCGGCTTCGGTCAAGAAAATTTGCCGCAACTGCAAGATCATCCGGCGCAAGGGTGTGGTTCGTGTGATCTGTACAGATCCGCGCCACAAACAGCGCCAAGGTTGATGGACTGGGATTAAAGAGGACGCACATGGCACGTATCGCTGGTATCAATATTCCTCCGCACAAGCACGCTGAAGTGGGCTTGACGGCTATTTTCGGCATTGGCAGAACCCGCGCCCGCAAAATTTGCGTGGCGTGCGGTATTGACTATGCTAAAAAAATCAAAGATTTGACCGACCCTGAGTTGGAAAAAATCCGCGAGCAAATCAATGCGCTCACCATTGAAGGTGATCTGCGCCGCGAAACCACGATGAACATCAAGCGATTGATGGACATTGGTTGCTACCGTGGTTTCAGACATCGCCGTGGTCTGCCAATGCGCGGCCAGCGCACCCGCACCAATGCACGCACCCGCAAAGGTCCGCGCAAGGCCGCCCAAGCCCTGAAGAAATAATTAAGGCAACACCATGGCAAAAGCACCAGCAAACAACGCATCGCAGCGCGTGCGCAAGAAAGTTCGCAAGAATGTCGCGGACGGCATTGCCCACGTGCACGCATCTTTCAACAACACGATCATCACCATCACCGATCGCCAAGGCAACGCGTTGTCCTGGGCGTCTTCGGGTGGCCAAGGCTTCAAGGGTTCGCGCAAGTCAACCCCGTTTGCAGCCCAGGTCGCATCCGAGGTGGCTGGTCGTGCAGCCATCGACCAGGGCATCAAAAACCTGGACGTCGAGATCAAAGGCCCTGGCCCCGGTCGCGAGTCTTCGGTGCGTGCTTTGGCGTCGCTCGGCATTCGCATCAACTCCATCTCTGATGTGACCCCGGTTCCGCACAACGGCTGCCGCCCTCAAAAGCGCCGCCGCATCTGATCCATTAACCCCAAGCCCACCGCCTGTGCTTTTCTGGCACAGGCTCCCCGTCCCCGTGGCGGGCAGTTGACATCAAAGGAAATCAAGTGGCACGTTACTTAGGCCCCAAGGCCAAACTATCCCGCCGAGAAGGCACTGACCTGTTTTTGAAGAGCGCGCGTCGTTCGATCAGTGACAAGGCCAAGTTCGACTCCAAACCCGGCCAACACGGTCGCACCTCTGGCCAGCGCACCTCTGACTTCGGTTTGCAGTTGCGTGAGAAGCAAAAAGTCAAGCGCATGTACGGCGTCTTGGAGCGCCAGTTCCGCCGCTACTTTGCAGAGGCCGACCGCCAAAAGGGCAATACCGGTGCGAACCTGCTGTTCATTTTGGAATCGCGTTTGGACAATGTGGTGTATCGCATGGGCTTTGGCTCCACACGTGCTGAGGCCCGTCAATTGGTTTCGCACAAAGCCATCACCATCAATGGCAAGTCGGTCAATATTCCTTCTTGCATGGTCAAGACCGGCGACGTGATCGCGGTGCGCGAAAAGTCGAAAAAGCAAAACCGTGTCGGCGAAGCGCTGCAGTTGGCACAACAAGTGGGCTTGCCGGCTTGGGTGGACGTCAACGCCGATAAGGCCGAGGGTGTCTTTAAAAAGGTGCCGGATCGCGACGAGTTCGCAGCCGACATCAATGAATCACTCATCGTCGAGTTGTATTCACGTTGATCGTGGTTGTTCATCAACCTTGTCGTTCCCAGGCCGACTGCGCAGCCTGTCTGGGTGAGAAATCCAGCCTTACCGGTGTAACGAACCGGGGGTATTGAGAGGAAGTCCGAATGCAGACGAATTTGTTGAAACCCAAAGCCATCCACGTTGAACCCATTGGGCACAACCGTGCCCGCGTCGTGCTCGAGCCGTTTGAGCGCGGCTATGGCCACACCCTGGGCAATGCCCTGCGCCGTGTGTTGTTGTCGTCGATGGTTGGCTATGCCGTGACCGAAGTGACCATCGCTGGTGTGGTCCATGAGTACTCCACCATTGACGGTGTGCAAGAAGACGTGGTCAACATCCTGTTGAACCTCAAAGGCGTGGTGTTCAAGTTGCACAACCGTGACGAAGTCACCCTGAGCCTGCGCAAAGAAGGCGAAGGCAAAGTCACCGCAGCAGACATCCAGACCCCGCACGATGTGGAAATCATCAACCCCGAGCACCTGATCGCCAATTTGTCGCAAGGCGGCAAGATTGACATCCAACTCAAAGTTGAAAAAGGCCGTGGTTACGTGCCCGGTACTGTGCGCCGCTATGGCGAAGAGCCCTCCAAGTCGATTGGCCGCATTGTGTTGGATGCATCTTTTGCGCCCATCAAGCGCGTGAGCTACAGCGTGGAAAACGCCCGCGTTGAGCAGCGCACTGACCTCGACCGTTTGGTCGTGGACATCGAAACCAATGGCGCCATCACCGCTGAAGACGCCGTGCGCGCATCGGCCAAGATTTTGGTGGAACAGTTGGCAGTGTTCGCCCAACTCGAAGGCAACGAACTGGCCGCCTTCGACTCGCCCGCACCCCGTGGCGCGCAGCAGTTCGATCCGATTTTGCTGCGTCCCGTGGACGAGCTCGAACTCACCGTTCGCTCTGCCAACTGCCTCAAAGCCGAAAACATTTACTACATTGGCGACTTGATCCAGCGCACCGAAAACGAGCTGCTCAAGACCCCCAATTTGGGCCGCAAGTCCCTCAACGAAATCAAAGAAGTGTTGGCCTCGCGTGGCCTGACCTTGGGCATGAAGCTGGAAAGCTGGCCGCCCGCAGGTTTGGACAGCAAGCGCTGAGCCGCACAGACATCCGTCCCCTGGCCGTACCTGATACGGCGGCCGGCAAAACAAGCTAGAAAGGATCCACCATGCGTCACGGACACGGACTTCGCAAACTCAACCGCACCAGCGAGCACCGCCTCGCCATGTTGCGCAACATGATGAACTCGCTGATCGCCCATGAGGTCATCAAAACCACTGTGCCCAAGGCCAAAGAGCTGCGCCGTGTGGTTGAGCCCATGATCACATTGGCCAAAGAGCCCACCTTGGCCAACAAGCGCTTGGCCTTCAACCGCTTGCGCGACCGCGACAGCGTGGTCAAGTTGTTTGCCGATTTGGGCCCGCGCTACAAAGCTCGCCCCGGTGGCTACACCCGCATTTTGAAAATGGGTTACCGCGTGGGTGACAACGCACCCATGGCTTTGGTTGAATTGGTCGACCGCCCAGAAATAACTGTCAGCAGTGAACCAAACGCCGCTGAGTAAGATAGAATCACACCCTTGCCGCGCGATGGAGCAGCCTGGTAGCTCGTTGGGCTCATAACCCAAAGGTCGCAAGTTCAAATCTTGCTCGCGCAACCAAATTTTCAGTGGCATACATGCTGAAACCCAAACGCCCACTTTTGAGTGGGCGTTTTCTTTGGTGGAAACCATGCACGACCCCGTTTTAAAAGCTTTGCAAACGCGTGCAGAACGCATCGACGTGGTGGTCAATGGTGTGCATCAAACTTGGCATGTGTGGAACCGATCGCACCCGAAGCCGCTGGTGTTGCTGCATGGGGGCAGTGGCAGTTGGACGCATTGGGTGCGCAACATCGATGCCTTGTCCGAAGACCATGCCGTTTGGGCGATGGACTTGCCGGGCATGGGCGACTCAGCATTGCCGCCCGAGGCCAAAGACGCTGATGACATTGCCCCTTGGGTGGCGCAAGGCATGGCGCAACTATTGGGTGGACAAGCCATCCCCGTGATGGGCTTTTCCTTTGGCGGTTTGACGGCGGGTTTCGTGGCCGCCAGACACCCTGAACGCGTGTCACGCCTGCTGCTGGTGGGTGTGCCGGGATTGGGCTTGTTTGGGGACACATTGCCCCTGCGCGGTTTTTTGCCGAACATGGACCAAAGTCAACGCAACGCCGTACATCATCACAACCTGATGAGCATCATGCTGGCCCATGAAGCATCGCTGATCGACCAAACCCTGGAGATTCAAGAGCGCAATGTGGTGCGCGATCGACTGCGCCGGCGCCGCATTGCACGCAGCACGGTGATGATGGAATTGCAAACCCAATGGCGCTGTCCCGTGCATGCCTTGTGGGGCGCGCTGGACGCCTTGTATCTGGAAAACTTATCGTCCGCACCCGAACGCTTGAACCAATGCGATCTGCGCGATTTGACCCTGCTGCCCGACACCGGCCATTGGGCCAATTATGAAAACGCCAAGGCCTTCAATGACTGGGCGATTGCGCAACTGGCGTCACCCGCATGACGTGAGGCGCTGGCCAGGAGGGGGCTGCAGTGTGAAGTGAGGCGTGCGATGAGCGAAGCCCCATCAAGGGAGTCAGGCCACTGGGTCGGGCAACACGGCGGTGACTTCGATCTCGACCAAAGCGCGTTCTTCCACCAAGCCACTCACCGCCACGCAAGTCATGGCTGGAAAGTTGCGCCCCATCACCTCGCGATAAACCGGGCCCAAGCCCTTGAGGGCCGCCACATACAAGTCGCGGCTGGTCACATACCAAGTCATGCGCACCATGTGCTCAGGCCCCGCGCCAGCGGCTTGCAACACCGCCAAGATATTGCGCAAGGCCTGGCCGGTTTGCTGTAAAAAATCATCGCTTTCAAACTGCTGTTGGGCATTCCAGCCCACCATGCCGCCGACATAAATTTGGGTGCCGCGTGCAGCAATGCCATTGGCGTAGCCCTTGGGGCGTTCCCAGCCCTCGGGTTGTATCAACTGGTGCATAGGTTCTTTCAGGTGTTGGCCATTTGGCGCAATTTAAAACGTTGCAACTTGCCGGTTTCGGTGCGGGGAAGTTGGGTGACAAAGCTGATCTCGCGGGGGTATTTGTAAGGGGCCAAGCTGGCCTTGACATGGTCTTGCAGCAGTTTGACCAGCTCGCTGTCACCCTCATGGGGCGGGCGCAAAACACAATAGGCTTTGATGATCATGCCGCGCTCCACATCGGTCTTGCCCACCACGCCACATTCGGCCACGGCAGGGTGTTTGAGCAAAGCATCTTCCACTTCGGGGCCACCCACGTTGTAACCCGCGGTGATGATCATGTCGTCATCGCGCGCTTGGTAATGGAAATAGCCATCGTCGTCTTGCAAAAAGGCGTCGCCTGGGTAGTTCCAGCCCGACTGCACATAGCGTTGTTGGCGCTCATCATCCAAGTAACGGCAACCGGTGGGGCCAATCACCGCCAAGCGACCCACCTGGTTGCGCGGCAGTTCATGGCCGTGTTCGTCAACCACCTTGGCTTGGTAGCCGGGCACAACTTTGCCGATGGCGCCACGTCGCACCTCATCGCCAGCCGAGGAGATGAAGATGTGAAACATCTCGGTGGCACCAATGCCGTCCAGCATTTCCAGGCCACTGGCTTGTTTCCACAACTGGCGTGTGGCATCGGGCAAGCCCTCGCCAGCGCTGACACTCAAGCGCAAGCTGGGTACTTTGCCGGGTTGGATGTGCGCGGCCATTTGCCGGTAAAACGTGGGTGCGGTGTAGCAAATGGTGCAACCCACTTGGGCCATCACATCGACCATGGTCGCAGGCGTGTAGGGCTGGTCGTGGAAGTACACCGAACAACCGGCCCACATCGGAAACACCAGCAAACCGCCCAAACCAAAGGTGAAGGCCAGTGGGGGAGAGCCCATCACGATGTCTTCAGGGGTGGCGCGCAACACATGGCGTGGCCAGGCCTCGCAAGCGCTCAAAATATCGCGGTGGCTGTGCGCAGCGGCTTTGGGCGTGCCGGTGGTGCCCGAGGTGAAGGCCAGCATGGCGATGTCGTCGGCATGGGTCGGGCAAGCACTGAAGTCGCCATCATGGGCCGCAGCGCGCACCGCCAAAGACCCAGGTGTATCCATCAGGTTGAATGGCACGATCGTGTGCAGCACCGGTTGCTGTTGCTGGGCCAATTCCAACTCATGCAGCAACGTGGCGTCGCACAGAGCCACGCTGGGTTGGGCTTTGGCGATGATCTCGCTCAACTCCTTGGCGCGCAGCAAGGGCATGGTGGCCACAGCCACCAAGCCGGCCTTGACCACACCCATCCAGGCCAAAGCCAAGCCGATGGAATTGCCACCGCGCAACAACACCCGGTTGCCCGGCACCAAACCCAGGTCGTGCACCAACACTTGGGCAATGCGGTCGACGCGTTCACGCGCTTCGCGGTAACTCAGGGTGATGCGCGGAGAGCGCAGCATCGGGCGATCGCCCCAGCCCTTTTCATCGGCCCGGTCCAGCAGTTCACGGACCAGGTTGAGTTGATCGGGGAATGTCAACTCCGGCAAGTCGCGCAGCATCTGGGGTTGCAGTGCTGCGGGCGGCAAGCGATCGATGACAAACCGGTCAATGTGAGCGCTCATGTGGCCACCCCCTTGAGCACAGATTTGCCCATGATGAGCAATTGCACCTCGCTGGCACCTTCATAAATGCGCAGCGCTCGGATATCGCGGTACAGGGCTTCTACCTTGGTGCCCACCTCCACACCGCGACCACCGTGCATTTGCAGCGCCATGTCGATCACCCGCTGGGCGTTTTCGGTGGCGGTGTACTTGGCCATGGCGGCGGCTTGGGTGTATGCGGCAGCATGTTCGCCGCTGCCGCCTTGGGTGTCGCGCATCCAAGCCGCGCGGTAGGTAAGCAAGGCGGCGGCATCGACCAAGGCGGCCATTTCGCCCAAGCGCGCTTGGGTCAATTGAAAGTCGGCCAGGGTTTGCCCAAACATGCGCCGGTTCTGGGCATATTGGGTGGCTTCGTGCAAGGCCCGGCGCGCCATGCCCAGGGCAGCGGCGGCCACCGAAGCGCGAAAAATATCCAAGGTGCGCATGGCCAATTTGAAGCCGCCGTGGGTGTCGCCCAATTGTGCTTGCGCGGGCAGGGCGCACTGGTGGAAGGTCAAGGTCGCCAAGGGGTGTGGCGACATGACATGCAGGTGCGCGGAGCTGTCCAGGCCGGGGTTATCGGCGTCCACGATGAAGGCCGTGATGCCGCGCGCACCGGCTTTCGGGTCGGTCTTGGCAAACACCACATAAAAGTCGGCGATGCCGCCATTGCTGATCCAGGTCTTTTGGCCTTGCAGCACATGGCCCGCGGCGCTGGCTTGGGCGCTGGTGAGCATGCCCGCCACGTCGGAGCCCGCATCGGGTTCGCTCAATGCAAAGGCAGCGATCTTGTGCCCTTGTGCCACAGCGGGCAGGTACTGGGCTTGTTGTGTGGGCGTGCCCGCCAGCGTGATGGCACCGCTGCCCAAGCCTTGCATGGCAAATGCGAAATCGGCCAAGGGGGAATGCCAGGCCAGGGTCTCGCGCAGGATGACGAGCGCGCGTGAATCCAATTGCGGCAAGGCACCGCCATGTGCCGCTGGCACACAGTAGCGCAACCAACCGCCTTGGCCCAAGCGTTGCACCCATTCGCGACAGGCTTGGCGGTCATCGTGTTCGTCCACCGCTTGGCTTGGGCACCAAGCGTGCAAGCCCTGCGCCAGCGTCTGGTGCTCAGGCCCAAAGAAAGGCAATTGCCATTGGGGTGCGCGCATCTCAGTCCCCTTTGAAAACAGGTTTTTCTTTGGCCGCAAAGGCTTTGTAGGCCCGGGTGAAGTCCTGGGTTTGCATGCAAATCGCTTGGGCTTGGGCCTCTGCCTCGATGGCTTGCTCCAGCGTCATGGCCCACTCTTGGTGCAGCATGGTTTTGGTCATGCCGTGCGCAAAGCTGGGCCCTTGGGCGATTTGCGCAGCCATTTTTTGCGCCGCTGCACCCACATCTTCGCTGCTGTGCAGGCTGTTGAAAAAGCCCCAAGCCAAACCCTCTTGGCCGGTCATACCGCGGCCGGTGTAAAGCAACTCGCTGGCTCGGCCTTGGCCAATCACGCGGGGCAGCAGGGCGCAAGCGCCCATATCGGCTCCAGCCAACCCCACGCGGGTGAACAGGTAGGCCACGCGTGCGGCATCGGTGCCCAGGCGCAGGTCGCTGGCCAGGGCGATCATCGCGCCGGCCCCAGCACACACGCCATCAATGGCGGCCACGATGGGTTGCGGGCAAGCCCGCATGGCTTTGACCAAGTCGCCCGTCATGCGGGTGAAGTTCATCAACTCGGGCATGCTCATTTGGGTCAGGGGGCCAATGATTTCGTGCACATCACCGCCCGAGCAAAAGTTGCCGCCTGCGCCTTGCACCACCACCGCGCGCACATCGGTGGCATAGCGCAAAGCGTTGAAGCGGTCGCGCAACTCGGCGTAAGAGTCAAAGGTGAGGGGGTTTTTGCGCTCGGGCCGGTTCAGCGTGACCGTGGCCACGCCGTCGTGGCAGGCCCAATGGAAGTGGGTGGCGGCTTGGCCCGCTTGCGCGCTGTATTGCGCATGCATGGGGTTGGGGGCGGTCATGTAATGGTTCACGGGGTCTCCGTTTCTGGGGTGGAATGGGCATGTTGCTTGACGCGCCCGAGCAATTTATAGAGGGTTTGAATTTCTTTTTCATTCAAATTGTCAAAGGCCGACACGATCCAGGCTTCGTGCTGCTGGGCCATGTCGCGAAAGGTGTTTCTGCCTTTGAGGGTGAGGCGGATGCGCCAGGCGCGGCGGTCCTCCAGCACATCGAGTCGCTCGACCAAGCCCTCGCTGGCCAGCTGGTCGGTGATGGCGGTGACGTTGCCACCGGTGACCATCATGCGCCGCGACAGCTCGTTCATCTTCATGCCGTCGGGGGAGCGCTCGAGTTGCGCCATCAGGTCAAAGCGGGGCAAGGTGGTGTCAAACTCGGTGCGCAATTGGTGGCGCACTTGCTTTTCAATCAGCTGGGTACAGGTGAGCAAGCGCAGCCACAGCCGCAAAGCTTCGGGGTGCTCGCTGTGGGCCCGGGCTTCCAAATCCATGGCTGTCCTCAGCGCCCTGCGTGCAAGCTGCGGTAGAGCTGATCGCGCCCGCTTTCATACGCGCGCGGCCACACCACATCGCGGCTGCCCAGCTTGGCCGCTTCGTGCAAAGTCCAGGCGGGGTCGGCCAAGTGGGGCCGTGCCACGGCACACAAATCTGCCCGTCCAGCGGCGATGATGCTGTTGGCATGGTCGGCTTCGCTGATCGCGCCGACGGCCATGGTCAGCACCCCCACCTCGTTGCGGATGCGGTCGGCAAATGGCGTTTGGTACATGCGGCCATAAACCGGTTTGGCTTGGCGCGTGGTTTGCCCCGAAGAGACGTCGATCACATCGCAACCGGCTTGCTTGAACAAGCGGGCCATCACCACTGCGTCGTCGTCGGTGTTGCCGCCCTCGGCCCAATCGTGGGCGGAGATGCGCACCGCCATCGGTTTGTGCGCCGGCCACACGGCGCGCATGGCCGCAAACACTTCCAGCGGGTAGCGACAACGGTTGTCGATGCTGCCGCCGTATTCGTCGCTGCGCAGATTGGTCAGGGGGCACAAAAAGCCCGACAACAAATAGCCGTGCGCGGCGTGCAGCTCCAGCCAATCAAAACCGGCTGCATCGGCGCGTTGGGTGGCGGCCACAAAGGCCGCGGTGGTGGCGTCCATGTCGGCGCGGGTCATGGCGCGTGGGGTGGCGTTTTGAGGGCCATAGGGCACCGCACTGGCGGCCATGAGTGGCCAATTGCCCTGGGGCAAAGGCTCGTCAATGGCCTCCCAGCCCACTTGGGTCGAACCTTTGGCACCGCTGTGGCCGAGTTGCAAACCGATGTGGGCTTTTTGTTGGTGGGCAAAGTCAACGATGCGGGCAAACGCTTGTTGCTGGGTGTCGTTCCACAGGCCGGGGCAGGCCGGTGTGATGCGCCCTTCGGGTGTGGGGCTGGTCATCTCGACCATCACCAAGCCTGCACCGCCCATGGCGCGCGCGCCCAAGTGCACCAGGTGAAAGTCGCCCACCACGCCATCGGTGGCGTGATAGGTCGCCATGGGTGAGACGACGATGCGGTTTTTCAAGGTGAGTTCGCGCACTTTGAGCGGCAGCAACATGGGTGCCACGGGTTTGCGCCCTGATAACCAGGCTTCATATCCCTCGAGCCACACCGGGTCGCGCAAGCGCAGGTTCTCGTGGCTGATGCGCTGCGAGCGGGTCAGCAGCGAGTAGGTGAATTGCTCCACCTCCATGTGGCTGTAGCGGTCCACGTGCTCAAACCATTCGGTGGAGTTGCGCGCGGCGTTTTGGATTTTCAGCACCTCGACACTGCGCCGCGCTTGGTAGGCTTGCAGCACCGTGGCCATGTCATCGTTGGGGTGTTGGGCAAAGGTTTGCGCCAAATCAATCGCGTCCTCCAAGGCCAGCTTGGTGCCACTGCCAATCGAGAAGTGCGCGGTGTGTGCCGCGTCGCCCATCAGCACGATGGGGGTTTGCCGCCCACCAATGGCTTCCCAATGCACCCAGGAGTTGCAAATCACGCGCGGGAACTGGATCCAAATCGCCGAGCCGCGCAGGTGCGAGGC
>Ga0209358_10001016_pt1 | contig 23219 bp, 21 predicted proteins | sample LauGreFa1BDMLBSN_2_FD_187574 | JGI IMG/M metagenome (GOLD analysis project Ga0209358, IMG submission 187574) | Freshwater lake microbial communities from Lake Michigan, USA - Fa13.BD.MLB.SN (SPAdes) (version 2) | ecosystem: Environmental > Aquatic > Freshwater > Lake | place: Lake Michigan, USA...
AAATCAAGGATGGTGGAATTGATGGAAAGAACTTCGGCTTCATTGAAATCACAAAATTTTCCAAGACGAACGGAAGTTTGCTCAAGAATGTACTTCAACAGCAGCACTAGATAGTAGTCCAACATGTTGATGCAGAAATATCGCACTATGAACTTACGATTGATATAATTAAACTAAAACAAAGACAATATATCAATTTTAAACTCTTTTTCTATTTTTTACTAAAAAAAATCAAGCTGGAAAACTGAAGAGAAAACGTGAAAACTAAGGAAGATAAAGTGCATCCAGTTTCAAAACTCTATCATTTAAAGCCTCAAAAATGGCAAGTGAAGCTTCATCATCCTCATCACAACCAAAATCAATGAATGGATGGAAAAGAATGTTTGCCACAATTGTGTTGATGTAAGTTTCAGCATTCGGATTTTTACAAACAGTAGCCACAGTCGAAAAATCAGGCTTATTATCTACATAAGCATAGGAATCGCACAAATGCATCATCATAATACAAATTTGTTCCTGGTGCTTTGTTTCAAAAGTTGATTGAAGCCATTCATTGGAAGCTTTGAGCTCATTGGATGTCAAAAAACCAGATTCTACATTTAAAAGCTGACGTTTGGTGAAGTCATCACTTATCATGAACCGTGTTTTTTGTGCCTGATAGAACATCATCACTAGCTCAATGATGCTTGCTTTGATTTTCTTGTGTGTCTCGTATGCAGAACTCTTGAAAATCGCAGGAAATGCATTTCCAGTGAAGAGACGATTAAAGAAGTAATAGAATTTCAACACAAAGATTTTCGAAACCATATTCAAAGCCGAAATGTGAATTTGAATGTTCGTGTTCTCGGAAGTAATTGAGTAATATATCATATTCTAGCTTTAGTAAAAATCAATTTTCATTATTTTTTCTAATTTATAGTTATTAAATGCTTCAAATGCTTCTTAGTTTATTCTTGTATAATAATAAGCTAGAATAAGTTATAGTATTCATATTCATATTCATATTTTGAAAACAAATTAACAAAACAAAAAAACAATAAAAATAACTCAACATAAAATAAAATAAAATGCCATCAGGTGCTTTAGTTCAATTAGTATCTATTGGAGTTGAAAATAAATATTTAATAGGTAATCCTACTACTACTTTTTTTAAAACAATATATAAAAAACATACTAATTTTGCGATTGAAGCAATTCGTCAATCCTATCAAGGAAGCGGCGATTTTGGAACTAAACTTACTTGTACTTTATATAAGGATGGAGATTTAGTAAATAATACATATATTGAATTTAGTCTTCCTACACTTAATCAAACTCAACAAGGTGCTTCTTGGGTTAGTTATACTAATGGAATTGCGAATGCTCTTGTAAAATCCGTGGAATTAGAAATAGGAGGACGTGTTGTTGATAGACATTATAGTGAATGGCTTGATATTTGGGCTGAATTAAATTTAGATATTAATTTCAAAAATAGTTATGACCAAATGGTTGGTAATTATCCTAGTGATTTATCTTTAAAATATGCTGCTACTTCAAATACTGGATATACATTATATAATGTATATTACACACCATTAAGATTTTGGTTTAATCGTAATATCGGAAATTCATTACCATTAATAGCCCTTCAATATCATGATGTTAAATTAAATATTGAACTCCGTAGTCTTAGTGAACTTATCCGTTCTGATATTACTCTAGATACTACTAAATTAATTACAACTGAGGGAGCGCCTGTTAAAATAGCAGATTGTAGTATTTGGACAGATTATATATATTTAGATAAACAGGAAAGAACTCATATTGCTAATAACTCTCATGAATATTTAATAGATCAAGTTCAATTTAATGGTGCTATTTCAATAACTGGTAATACATCTGCTACAACTATATCACTAGATTATAATCATCCGGTGAGGGCTATTTACTGGATTTTTGAGAATGAAAGTTATTTAACAACAAATACGGCAACAGGAAATAAATTATTATCTTATGAAGCTGTAAGTGGAGGAGATACTTTTAATAAATTTAAATTACAGTTAAATGGAAATGATAGGTTTGAAGAAAGAAGTGCTAATTATTTTAGATTAGTTCAACAAGTAGAACATAGCCCTTCAGCTGCGAGAAAATATATTTATATGTATTCATTTGCAATTAATTCTGGTGATACACAACCATCCGGAACTTGTAATTTTTCTAAAATAACTGATTCATTAGTGAATTTCAGTTTTGATTCTAAAAGTCATACTTTTAACGGTTCTATTCGTCATAAAATGTATGCTGTTAATTATAATATTTTCAAAATTTCAAATGGAATGGGAACTTTAGAATTTTTTGATTGAATAAGGTTTTAATATATCTTAGTTTTGTTTTGTTTAGTTTTTTAATTTAATTATCTAGAATAACATATTAAATCTAAATCTTCATAGATAATAAAAAATACAAAATACAAAGACATATTTAAAACTGGTAAATAACAAATGGAAATTCCTAATGCCTCTTTATTAACTGCATTAGAAATTACAAATATTACAGCCCCTCCAGGATCTCAACTACTTTTAGTATCTGGTAATACTACTATAACTGGTTGTTTAACTATAGGATTATTAAATTTCAGTTCTAATGAAACAATAGACTTAAACGGTGCGAAAATTATAAATTTAGGATATGCTGATACTGGAACAAATAATGGAGCTGTATCAGTTCAATATATGATAGATTATGTAGATTCATTATCATTAACTGGAAGCACTGGATATACTGGTTATACTGGAAATACTGGAACTACTGGAGCTACTGGATATACGGGATATACGGGACCCACTGGAAAACAAGGTATTTCAGGTTTTTCTACTAATACGGGTGCTACTGGTCCTACTGGATATACTGGATATACTGGAACTACTGGTTATACTGGTTATACTGGTTATACTGGTTACACTGGTTATACTGGAACTACTGGATATACTGGTGATACTGGATATACTGGTGATACTGGATATACTGGAGACACAGGATATACCGGATATACTGGTGATACTGGATATACTGGATATACTGGATATACTGGAGACACCGGATATACTGGAGACACTGGAGACACTGGATATACTGGTGATACTGGATATACTGGATATACGGGATATACGGGAGAAACTGGATATACGGGATATACGGGATATACGGGAGAAACTGGATATACTGGATATACTGGATATACTGGAACTACTGGATATACTGGATATACTGGATATACTGGATATACTGGAACTACTGGATATACTGGATATACTGGAGCTGCACTTTTTAATTTAAATCCACTATCACCTAATTGTATTTTATCATCACCTAATATTATTAATAAAATTTCAAATGATGGAGCTTATGATGTTGTAAATTCATTGGAACAATTTGTAAGTTGTACTTTAACTTTTCAAATACAAATTAATGAAAAGATTATTGGATTAAAATATGATAATAATATTTCATATGGTGCTAATTATGGATTTCATTTTCTAAATGATGGAGGTTATAATATTTATGAAGCTGGAAATGAATTTGGAGCTTCTGATTATTCTAGTAATGATGTATTTTCAATTGTTATTTTAAACTCTAATGTTATTTATTATCACAACGGATTTCAAGTTGCTATAACATCACCTATTAATACTGTTTCAAATTCTAATAAAATTTATGTTTCTCTCTATTCTGTAGGCGATGTAGTAAGCAATATATCATTTAATTATTTAGGTAATGGTATTACTGGATATACTGGATACACTGGATACACTGGATACACTGGATACACCGGATATACTGGAGAACAAGGAATTCCTGGAACTGCTACAGATACTGGTGCCACTGGATACACCGGATACACCGGATACACTGGATACACCGGATACACCGGATACACTGGAGATACTGGAACTACAGGATATACAGGATACACTGGAGATACTGGAACTACTGGATACACTGGATACACTGGAGATACTGGATACACCGGATATACAGGATACACTGGATATACTGGAGATACTGGAGATACTGGAACTACAGGATACACCGGATACACCGGATACACTGGATATACTGGAGATACTGGATACACGGGTGAAACAGGATATACAGGATACACCGGATACACCGGATATACTGGAGAAACAGGATACACCGGATACACCGGATATACCGGATACACCGGATACACCGGATATACAGGATATACTGGAGAAACAGGATACACCGGATACACCGGATATACTGGATATACTGGAGAAACAGGATATACAGGATACACTGGAGATACTGGATACACGGGTGAAACAGGATATACAGGATACACTGGAGATACTGGAGATACTGGAGATACTGGAGATACCGGATATACTGGATACACTGGAGATACTGGAGATACTGGAGATACTGGAACTACAGGATATACCGGATATACTGGATACACTGGAGATACTGGATACACAGGATACACTGGATACACTGGATACACAGGATATACTGGATATACTGGATCATTTCAATTTACGGGTCCTACAGGAGCCATCTTATTTTATGATGGAAATGAAATAACAGGCATTACAGGATTTATTTATAATGTCTCGGGAGCAACAGGTTCTTCGATGGTTTTAGATGGTGATTTAGTTCCAACTCTAGATTTAACTTATAATCTAGGTTCTACAGGTGCACGGTGGAATGATATTCACGTTGGAACAGGTAGTATTTATTTAGGTGATTTGAAACTTTCATCATCTTCATCAATAACTGGAACTACAGGATTATCGCTTGTTATTAATGGTAATATAGTTCCATCTATTGATAATGAATTTACAATTGGTACTATAAATTCACGTGTTAAAACATTAGTAATGGGTCCCGGTACTATTTTAGTGGGTCCTACTGGTACTATTGGTAATGATAATAATGGTATTATTTATACACAATTCGGTTTCGCAGCACCTTCAATTGTGCTTGGAGCTACTATTCCAAATGCTACAGGACCCGTTGGAGGTGGTGTTCGCCTTACATTAGCCGGAACAACTGGACCTATTCAATATCAACTTTTAAATGATAATGGTGCACCTACTGGAGATTTATATACTATTTCCACAACTCAAAATACAGGTGCCACCGGATACACTGGATACACTGGATACACAGGATATACTGGATATACTGGATATACTGGATATACCGGCACCACTGGATACACCGGATATACAGGATACACTGGATACACTGGATACACTGGATACACAGGATACACTGGATATACCGGATACACTGGATATACCGGCACCACTGGATACACCGGATATACAGGATACACAGGATACACAGGATACACTGGATACACCGGATACACCGGATATACAGGATACACTGGATACACTGGATACACTGGATACACTGGATATACCGGATACACTGGATATACAGGACCCGCAAGTTCATTACTAAATTTAGGAAATACATTACGTGTGGATCAAGTTTATGGAAATAATACTCTAGCAGCATCTAATCCATATTCTTATCCATTTCAAACTATTAATGGAGCCATTAGTTCAGTAAGTACAGGACAATGTATTTATATTTATCCGGGAACTTATAATGAAAGTATTACTATTCCTTCAGGAGTGTCAATTCGTGGAATTAATCTTCAATCTGTAGTAATATCACAATCTGGAGTAGTATCAAATACATCAACTATTACTATGGGAAATAATACACGCTTAGAAGATGTCAGTGTTAATATAACAAGTTCTAGTAATGTCAGTATAGCAGCAATTACATTTCCAAATGGTTCAGCAATAACTTCTAAATTACGAACATTAGTAATAAATGCAACTAGTACTGCTACAGGTGTAAGTACAGTAAATGGTATTTTATGCACGGATACAACATCAAGTAATACAGTTTCATCATTTAATGCAGTTCAACGTTCTACTATCAATGTTATTTCTTCTAGCACTGGAAATTCTTGTGGAATTTTAAATTCTGGCACATCCTATTTTTCAGTTCGTGATGCTACGATATTCTGTACTGGAACGGGTGCATCTTTAATAGGAGTTAAAAATTTAAATTCTAATGGTTTTACTTCCATCAAAACATCAACAATTTCTGGAACTACTTATGATATAATGCGCACAGCTGGAAATATACTTTTAAATGCAACTGATTTACAAAATGCTACAAGCGATGGTAATGGTTTTAGTGTTAATACATCAGGTTCAACAATTTCATTTGGTATGTATAATGATGGTGGTTTAGATTCAAATCAAATACAATATTTAATGCCAGGAACTGTAGCTCATAAAGAGCTTCCAACTACTGCATATTATAACTATTTTCCACAGAAATTAATAATTTATGGCGCATCTGCAAGTGTTCAGGCTTTAACCGGTGCTCGTCAAATAATTGTAAATTATTGTAAAAATAATATATCCACTATATTTATGACAATGACATTAACCTCATCTAATTTATATGCATCAGTTTCTGGAGTTTCTTCTACATTCTTAACTAGTGATAGTTTAATAGTAGAAATTATACCATCTGGATTTGGTGCAAATGATAAATTATTTTTCAGTACAACTGCTGCGCTTTATTAATTCATTTAATATACACATAATGAAAATTAATAAACACTAATAAAAACTAAAATACACATAATGAAAATTAATAAACACTAATAAAAACTAAAATAAGTTCGTTTCAATACCTTCTCTATCTAAAATCATTATTTTAGAAGTTTTATCCCATGTGCTATAAGATACTAGAATTCTAGTATCCTCAACAATCATTCCTAATGAAAATTCTATTCTGCATCCTTCAAATTTAAATAATAAAGACCATTTTTTAATTCTAATTTTATGTTGTTCATTTTCAATTACATTCTCTAAAATAACGAAACAATGATAATAATGCCGCGGTATATTTTCTATATTAACCCCATGACATAAAAACCATATTTCTTCATCTCCAGTTTCTTTATTTTTAACAAAACATCCATTAGATGAACCACGAATATTTCTAAAAAAAGGATTAGATGGTATTGTATCTAAAATATCTAAATTACCTTCATTATTAATGGACGCAATCGTAAGTGGAAACCATTGATAAATTATTTTATTACCAAAGAAAACCCAGTTCTTCTCCTTAATTTTATCAAATGGCGAATATATATTAACAGATTCTAAAAATGATTTAGACGTATCATATTTTCCAATGATTATACCTATATGATCTTCATTATCTTTAGAAACCTGAGCTGAACCTATAAATCCTAAACCATTTGAAGTTTCATAAACACGTAAATCTTCTAATCCATTGTTTTTCTTATCTAAATTAGACGGAATATTAAAATCATGAATATCATCTACGATCATTAATGAATTATCATTATTATCAAAACTAAGTGTTAAAAGTTTATTAATACTAATTGTTTTATTACTGTAATATAATCTATTTTCAACTTCATCCATAAAATAATTTATCATTCTAATATTCATTTTATAAGTTCCATCAGTATCTTTAAAGATACAAGGATTACTAGAAAACATAATATGAGTTAAACCATCTATATCTTTAGTATCTGTACAAGTGAAATCATTTATTCCTATAATAAATGGTGTTTTACTTAATGCTTTACAACACATATAATAATCTTTTAATAAGTCATCAGGTACAACATCTAAATTTTCTAGCATATTACAAATATATTTATCTAATTGATTAGTTTCATGAAGATATTTTATTAATTGTGTTTGTTGGTGTGTTTGTTGGTGTGTTTGTTGTTGAAACATTATTTACGTTTGTATAATTATAATAATATGAATTAAAAATATGAAAAATGAAACGAAATAAGAAAATGAAACCATTAAGGCTTATGAAGAATTAAAGTGTTTTCAATATCCAGTTTATTATAAATACCTAAATTTACTGTTTTATCCCAAGTGCTATAAGAAATTAAGATGCGTGTTTCTTCTATAATTAATCCTAGAGTATATTCTATCTTCTGTCCTTCAAATGTAAATAAATTAGACCATTTTAAGATTTGTAAAGTTTGTTTATCTAAAACCACGAAACAATGATAATAAAAACGTGGTTTATCATAATCTACCATATGACAAATAAACCAGATTTCCTCACCAAATAAGAAGCCATTAGTAGAACCACGTAGATTTTTAAAAAATAATGGTGTTGATCTCACATCTAATATATTAAATTTTAGATAATCTAACACTTCATCGTCTACAATTTCACCTATTACCAAAGGATGCCATTCATAAATAACTTTATTACTACCATTTATAAGTGTCCAATTCTTCTCACATCCTCGCCCATGGGGTGAAATTACTGGTTTATATTCTAAACTACTATTAATACCTGCTAAATCATACTTTCCATAATGAATTGATAATTTCAATCCATCTGTAAAGGATGCCTGAGTGGTTCCAACAAAAACTAAATCCCCGTTTTCATTAGTCACAATCTTAACATCTTCTAATCCTGAATATTGATAATTATAATGAGCTGGAACAAATAAAACATCACTATCTTTAACCTTCTTGAATGTTATAGGATCTAGTTTAACTAATTTATTAAATGTAGCTATATGACCTTTTACATCATAACTACCATCCGGATTAATAGCATAATTTACCATCCGAATATTCATATATAATATACCATCTATACTCTTGAAAATACAAGGATTACAACTCCTTAATTCTTGATCTTCTCCATTCACATCCATCATTTCTACCGAAGTATATCGATGAATTTTACTAGAAAATTGTTGTAATTTTTTAGCATAAAATTTATAATTAGATAGAATATTTGAATTATAATCCATTGTTTTATTTAGTAAAGCCGATGATAAAGTATCCATACCTGGTTTCTGTGTATAAAAACCAATGACTGACTGTTCATAATCAATTAAATAATTATATACTTTATCACTAATGAATAATTTATCATTAAGTGGATATGGAATGGATTTAGCTATATCACAAAACACCTGAGAAAGTCTATTCATTCCATGTTCTCTATACCATTTAGTAATTTCGTAAATGTTTTCACAACGATGAGGATGAAAATTAAATCCTTCTAGCCACGTAGTAATTGCTACTTCAGGACGTCCTGTTCGTTGATAAGCAAATCCTAGATTATAAAAGGAATACCAAATCTCTTCATACCATCCACCAACTTCAATCCGTTTCTTATAATAAGGAATACTTTCCTCATGTCTTCCACTATTGAAATATGAATTAGCAAGATAAAATAAATAACGTGGATTATTAGGACTTTCTACTAGACCTTCCTTTAGTAGCCGAATATCTCTATCAAATTTATCAATCTTACATCCACCATCTCCAATATCATTAATCCAAATTTTATTAAATGTATCACATCGTACTCCTCCTGGTAAATCATAGTATTCGTGAGTGGGACCGACACAAGTAGCATCAACGGATTTATGAATAATCCGTGTATTCCACCAGCTAATAGCCGCATTCTTTTGTAGGAGAAGATATGCCTTATCTACTAACATATTCTTTGAAAAATCAGGTTCAATTACAATTTTCATATCTGCATCCAATAATAAAACATAATCAGCTTTTTTAAGTGCTGGTTTTAATGCCATCGTTCTATTATAACCGAAATTTTTAAATGGTACTTCAATTACTTCTCCGGGAATACTTCGTACATCAAAGAAAGCTTTAATAATTTCAATAGTATTATCTGTACTTCCTGTATCACAGATTAAATATGTATCAATTATACTACTAACGCTTTCTAACATTCTAGTAATAATTTTAGCTTCATTTTTAACTATCATATTAAGACAAATAGTAGGTTGTGGTGATGCTAGAATTATATTATTCACATCATCTAAACTATTAAGATTTTGAAATGTAGTTGGTGATGTCATTTTATCTAGTTTTTAAATAAATAGTTTTTAAATTACATTTTTTAATTACATTTTTAAATTGTTTCCTAAATTACTATTTTATTACTAGAATATAATAGATATAATAGATATAATAGATATAATAGAACATAAGATTGTAATATAATTTGTAAAGAATGGAAGTTATTAATAATGGATTTGCTTATGGCATTGGATTAATATTTATTCTAGCATTACTCTATGTTTGGAATGATACTAATTCTAATTCTACTTTTACTAATAAATCTAATACTACTTCAATTCCAATTTCATCTATAGCAATACCATCGGATACAAAGAATAAGAATAAGAATATGAATACTAATACTAGAGATGCTGAATTTGGATATAAACCATTTCCTAAAGATCCACGTCCTCAACCATATCAACAACCAGTTTTATTAATTGAGAAATCATTAGATTTAAAACCACAACCACCACGTGCTTGGGGTGAATATCCTATTCGTAAAACAAATTCAACATCAAACACTAAGTATCCTTATATGGTAGATAAAGATTTAGAAAATAATCATTTCTTTTCAGATTATTATAAAACCTGGTGGCAACCTAAAACTAATGGACGTTATGGTGATTGGAATTATAGAAATCCTGATTGGTTCCCATCTCGTTATGTTAGACAACCAGAATTAGAAAATAAAATGTCTGCCTAATGAAATTCATTTTTCAATAACATAAAAAAAATGGCTACAGCAAAAATAAATGTTAATATGAAAATAATACAAGTTGCGATGATATAGGGGTAGAATTGTTCTACCATATATTTAATACAAGGATCTAAAATATTACTTTTAACTTTATTCTTATTTTCGTCTTTCATAAATTCTATTACACATAAATTTATAAAATCCATACATATTTGTTTAATATCCATGTTGATTTTAGATTATTACTTTTTAATATGTTCTATAAGTATTTTTAAATAAATTAAGAAATAATTAATATAAAATTAACACAGGTTCTCGCGTTTAACGAAATAAAACATTTTCAATATATTTTTTAAAAAAATAATAATAATGAATACTACGGCTACTACGGCTACTACGGCTACTACGGCTACTACGGCTACTACGGATTCTACGGCTACTATACCTAGAATAATTAGTTATAAACATTTTGATTTTAATAAATTAGAATATTATCAACCACATAAGACACCTCAGAACGTTAGAATTAGTAATCTAGCATATCGCTTAAAACCAAATCAAGCAATTCCAATATATGTAGAAACTCCTAAACTGAAAACACATACTGGTATTTTTAAACTAGAAAATAAGTATTTTATTGATTTTGAAATTGATATTTCTAACGCTAATGTATCATTTTATGATTTTTTAATTTCATTCGATGAAAAAAATGTGTCATCGTGTCATTTCCATAGCAATGAATGGTTTAATAATCGCATTCCATTTGATGTAATTGAAGACTATTATAAATCACCTATAAAACTTCAACATGGTGGAAAACTTCCAGTATTTCGTGTTAATCTTCCAACACATCATAGTAAAGTTCTATCTGAATTCTATAATAATAAGAGGGAATTGATTGATATGAATAAGATTGAACCAGGAGATGAATTGATATGTATTTTAGAAATGACTGGATTAAGATTTTTAAGTCAGCAATTTATAGCAGATTGGGAGCTTTCTAAAGGTCGTCTTATGCGTTCAACTGATAATTCTAATAAACTTCCAAGTGGTTATTTATTTAGTGATGGTGATGATGGTGATAGTAACAATAATTTTAATGAAGTAATATCACAACCAATACTAGAAACCTCTAGTAATGAAATATCAATTCCACAAGAAATTATAATGAATTCTGATATGGAATCAAAAAATGAAGTTCTAAATAAAATTGAACCTGAAGCTGAAGCTGAAGCTGAAGCTGAAGCTGAAGCTGATGTTGTAGAAGAAGAAATTACATTTAATACATTATGTGGTGAGGAAGAAGATGAAGAAGATTTAGATGAATTTTATGATTCGGAATATGAATTAGATGATGAAGATATAGATGGTGTATTGAAAATAAATTTTGATAATAAAAATATTAATCATGAACAGGAACAATCTAAAACAACTCATTCTAATGAAACTGAAAAAGAACAACATGAAAAAGAACAACATGAAAAAGAACAACATGAAAAAGAACAACATGAAAAAGAACAACAAAATGAAGCTGAATTAAAAAAGAAAGAAGCTAAACTAAAGATTTTAGAATATCAAAGAATGCTAGAAGAACAACAAAAACTTTTAGAATGTTTATAGTTATAAAACATTATCTAGCATTAGATTAATAAATAAACTTTAATAATGGCTTCATCATTTATATCTGGATTTAATAGTAATCCTAATATTGAAAGATTTAGTAATTCTAATTTTGAAAATGAAGATGAAAATGAGAGTGAAGATGTTGAATTAAAAACACCATATTATCCTAAATATTCAAACTCACAAACATCTTATAAAAATGAACAGGACAAAATGGCTTTAAACAATCCTTTATTAAGAATAAAACAAAAACAAGGTAAATATCCAACTATGTCGCCTTCTCCATCACCTACGATTAAACCTACTCTATCTCCTTCAGAACAAATAAATAACGAAATATCTAAAATAGTTTCAGATCCAGAAATTACAAAGTATTCTGGAATTACAAGAGTACCTGCAAAACCGCCAGTAATTACAATTTCTAAAGAACAAACTCAACAATTAAAAGATATGAAGAATAATAAGGGAAATAATAAAAATATAAAACCAACACCAACACCATCTTTAACTCCAATTTCACCTCCATCATTCCAAGTTGAAAGTGAAATTATTGAAAGTTTTAATGGAAGTATTATTACTGAAATGAAGAATGAAAGATTAATTTTAAAATGTATATTATATGGATTATTATTTTATGTTCTAGCACATCCTAAAACATTACGTTATACTTCAAAGATCGAACATTTTAAATCACTAGATGCATTAGTATTGCATACTATTTTATTTATTGCTATAGTATATTTAATTAATCTAGTTATTTAGTTATTATAAGTTTTTTATATTTTAACTATTTTATTGTTTTATTTCTATATTTATAACTAAATTGTAATTGTAAATTGTAAATTGTAAATTGTAGATTGTAATTATAAATGAATAATAAAACTGAAAACACTCTAAACTCAACAAATAAACATAGTAAAACTAAATTAGAATGGTTTAATAAACATAGTCTATTAAAAACACTATTATTTAGTATGATATTTTATATTTTAGTATCTCCTTTAATAGCCGTATATATAAAAAAAATAATTCCGTTTCAAATAGAAATTCAAGTTATTCAAGCATTTCTATTTGGTATAATATTTTATATCATTACCATAAATGATTTATAATTTATGATTTATTTCAAAAAAAAATTATAATCAATATAATAAACATAAACTAAACTAAATTGAATTAAATTGAATTAAATTGAAATAACTTGTTTCTAGCTTTTAAAAATGGATGAATACATTACACTTTTTATAATTGTTATGTTATTATTTATTGGTAGTATATTATTATATAGTTATGATACATTAACAATGATTATTACATCATTTATTGTAATATGTACTGCGTGTTTTATAACAATTTATGTATATTAAAATTAGAAGTGTACGTGGAATAAAATGAAATGTAATATAGTGAAAATAAAGAATAAAGAATACTAGAACTACTAAAATTTAAGAATGTAAGAGTGTTATTTAAAAATAAATAATATCTTTCAAAAAAATGAGTAATAATATGGATGATTATATTTTTTATATTTGGACGTCTAAGACTGCACCTATTAAATATCTTACGGAACTTTTAAGAGATCTACTAACTGAGGGAAATTTAGAATGTAGTCCAGAAGGTATTAGGCTTCAAGCGGTTAATCCTACTCGTGTGGTTTTAGTTCATGCTAAACTCTATGGGGATAAATTTGAAGAATATTATTGTCCTAAACAGATTGTTCTAGGATTAAATATGGAGGATACATTCAAGGTTATTAAAAGTATGGATAATACGGATACTTTAAAACTCTTTGTTAAGAAGGATAATGTAAATAAGTTAGGTATTGAAACTTATTGTAAGGAAGAGAATACGTGTAATACAACATATCTTAATTTAATGGATCTTCCAGTGTCTAAGATTAATATTCCACCAGCACAATTTGATAATGTAATTGTGATGCCTTCTAATAGATTTCAAAATATTTGTCGTAGCATCTTTAATTTTTCAGATAAGATTGAAATTGAATGTGTTGGTTCTCAACTTGTTTTCAAGAGTTGTAATTCTATGATTCAACAAGAATCTCGGGTTAAACCTACTCCTAATGGACTTAAATTTATTCAAAATGATAAGCCAGATGAAATTATTCAAGGTGTGTTTGAATTAAAACATTTAGTTAGTTTCAGTAAATGTTCTAGTTTAAGTAATACTATTCAAATTCATATTAAAAATGATTATCCTCTGATCTTGAAATGTGATATAGCAGGTATTGGTGAAATTAAATTATGTCTTGCTCCTCAAGCTGATGCGAATGAATCTTAATGAGTTTTTGGCGTTGATAGATTTTGTTTTTGTTTTTGTTTTTGTTATTGTTATTGTTATTGTTATTTTTTTTATAATTTTCTAAATGTATTATAAACACTAATTGATTAATTGATTTTTGAATTTTAAAGATGGAATCACCTAAAACACCTAAAACACCAGAAAGATCTAGTAAAAGAAGAAGACCTAATAAAGCTGAAGAAAATGAAGCTGAAGAAAATGAAGCTGAAGAAAATGAAGAAGATAATACATTACCGCCTGGAACTGTACAATTATTTAATACGCCTAAACATAATGTAGATGGGGATGAAAATAATAATAATAACACACCTAAAATAATTAAACTTAAACTTACTGTTATTGATCAACCTATAAGACATGTTATAATTAATAATTTATGTTTGAGTAGGTATTTATTTCCGCAATCATTTATTCATATAATTAGTGATAAAAACAAACCAAACACACGCATATATACATATGAGTGTGCTATTAAAATTTTTAAATCTGCTAAAATTCGAGGATTTGAAAACCTACTTACACAAACAAATATTAAATTTCATCCTGTTTTAATAGAATTATTAAAAAAATTGAAGATAATAGATGATGTAAATTATATTAATTATATAAATCAATTAAGAAAAGCATATAATTCATTAAAAGATAATGAAGTATTAAAAATTAATTTTAATACTGATATAGATATAATAGGCGAATGTGATGTTTTAAAAAGAGTACATTTTATAAAAAATTTAATACCGTTTGAAACACAAATTTATAACGGTGATATAAATGAATATGAATTTACATATCAAGATGAAAAAGATATAGGAGTTCTTAAAAAAACTGGTGGTAAAAGAAAGAAAACAATGAAGTCAAAACACTCTAAAAAACACAATAATAAACACTCTAAAACACAACATCATAAGCGTATTAAAAAACATACTAAAAAACATTAATGAATATATAATGAATATTAAATCTTTAATTTCAAATTACAATTACAATTATCTTTTTTAACATTTTATAAATTTCAAATACTAGAATAAATAAGCAATGGAACGTCAGTATACTAAATCTCAGACAAGTAAAATAAAGAAACTTATAGTAAAACCAATCTTAACTGATGCTGAAGTTTCTAGTAAGGAAGGTTATTTCATAAATAATAAAGATTATAAAACAGTAATTGATTATGATTGTGATGTATATACTAGAAATAATAATAATGATGATGATGAAATAAAATTATTATTTAAATTTAGAAAAAATGTAATACCAGAAATAGAATGTATTAATGCCTATAATGCTTTAGAAAAAGCGTCTAAAATAATGAGGAATAATAGAGGTGCGGGTGCTGGACTTTTAAATAGCCAGAAATTACCAAAATATGTTAAACAAATAGTAAAACGTGATAAATATCGAATTTACTATATTGGAAAAGATGGGAAACCTGCTAAAACACATCTTAGTAATTATGTAGCAAGTAATATTATTGGATATTATGACCTACCCGATAGAAATATCTTTGGAAAACGGCATCGTGGTTCAAAAACAGTAAAACGTGGTACTTTGAAATATCCAGAACCATCATTACAATGTAGAGAAACAAGTTTTAATATAAAATATCCGGAACGTTGGAATCATACTTTACCTCTTATTAAAAGGATTGATAAACTCTTTAAAGAATTATTACCAGATTATCATAAACAGCAATTACAAATGGCAAGTATTACACCGAATTTTCAAATTGATGGAACTGCATTTAGTACAGCTACTATTAATTATAATTATAGAACTGCTCTTCATAAAGACCGAGGAGATTATGAAAATGGATTTGGTAATTTAATAGTTTTAGAGAAATCTAAATCCGCGAGGGTTTCTGGGGGTACTTACACGGGAGGATTTACGGGATTTTATCAGTATGGAATAGCTGTAGATGTACGTCAAGGTGATTTTCTAGCGATGGACGTGCATCAATGGCATTCTAATACTGAAATGGAAGGTGCTAATTTTGGAAGATTAAGTTTAGTTTGTTATTTGAGAAAGGGAATGATGAAGTGTGCAACTAATCATTCTAGGAATAAGATGCGTGTTGAAACTAAAGATGCGTTAAGTACTATTTTACAATCTGAAGGTGAATGATTTTTTTTATATGTAAATGAACAAAAATTGAAAATTGATTAATTTAAATTTATTACAAATTATTATATCCTTTTTGTGGTTCAAGTGGTGTTTCCAAATTGAAAAAGGATTATGGCCGAAGCATATTATGAAAAAGCTGAAGAACTGAAAAGAAAAAGAACTGATGATGAAGCTGCTGCTGATACTAATACTGATGCTAAAGCTATTGCTGATGCTAAAGCTTTTGTAGTAGCTGAAGCTGTAAAGGATGCGGCTATTTATAAGATTGAATCTGAATTAAAGGCTATTGAATCTAAAAAAGTAAAAAAGACTCGTTTATCTGAAGAGGAGAGATGTGCAAAGATTGAAGCAAAGTTTAAAACGATATATGACCCGATAGATATGGATTCTAAATATTATAAGATAGTTAAAATTAAATCTGATTTTGTGAATGCTGGTTTTAAAATTCTTTCTATTACTAAAGTTATGAATTCTAAAAGACAAATCATGCGAACTGCATATGATAGTATATATGGAAAATATAATCATTCAATGTTGTATCATATGTCAAAAGGACCATTAGAAAAAATCGGAGAAGAAGGATTAGATATAAGAGCTTCTAAGGGTGGTTATTTTGGTTATGGTATTTATACTACTGATAATATTCGTAAAGCAAATAATTATAGCTCACATAAGGGTAATCCAAATGCTGAGCGTTTTATGTTTGTGTGCAATGTTAATTTAGGAAAAGTATATGAATATGAAACTTTCAAAATTAACACCACATCTCGAACTCCTCCATGTGGATATAATTCAGTTAAAGGAAATGTTGATGATGTATCTGATGAATATGTAGTTTATGATAATAATCAAATAGATATTAGTTATGTTGTTAAATATACAGTTCCTACTGGATATGAAAAAGTTCAAACCTATAGATTTTCTCAGACTATATATAATTATTTTACTGAAATTCTTAGAGTAATAAGCTTTCTTAATCCAAATGATTTTAAACCAATTCGTAAAATTCAGATATTATATGAATCTGTGTCGAAGAATTCTATTAATCCTGAAGATTTCACAATTGAAATTAAAAAACTGATTGGTGCAAATTTTGAAACTCTTAAGGCTAAAATGTCAGTTGAAGATTTATATACTGAAGGATTGAAATGCAACCCTCCAATGTTTGTTAGAAGACAAGATGGTGCTGCTAGTGCAGATGATGCTACTGATCTTCCTCCAATGCCAGTTCCTATTGGTGCCTCTTATTCCACTGCTACGTTAATGCCGATTCCATCACAACCTCCGCTATGTTCAATCAATGCAGTTCCTGAAATCTCTTCATCTCCTCCACCTTTGATTCAAATTTTGAACCTTTCTCAATCACCAATTCCTTTTCAGGCTCAACCAGCAGGTGTAGCAGGTGTAGCAGGTGCAGCAGGTGCAGCAGGTGCAGAAGCAGAAGCAGAAGCAGAAGCAGAAGCAGAAGCAGCAGAAGCAGCAGCAACACTCTCTGGAATCTGGAAATCTTCTAGACCAAAGCCACCTCCACTTATAAGACACTGAAATAATGTGTGAGCATTTGTTTGTGTTAAGTGTTTTTGTCTTTTGTTAGTTTTTTTCTTTACCAAAAAATTGATTTTTCTATTTCATAAAGCTAGATAAATTAATCAATCTTAGTAAGAAGAACAAAATGGCTCAACGTATTACAAAGGAAGAATATAATAATCAAAGTTCTGATTATACTAAACAGGAACTTATGAAATTAAATAAGCTATTACAATCACAACCACCTCCATCTGAAGTATCTAGTGAAACTAAATCAATTAAACGTAAAAGAAATCAATTAAAATCAAAATCACAATCACAATCACAAAATGAAGGTGAAGGTGAAGGTGAAGAAATTCAAATTACAACAATTATAAATCCTTCTAATTCATTTTATAATACACCTGAAGATATAGACAATACAGCTATTAATTACTATATTTCTAAAATAGAAAAGCTAGAAACTAAAATAGAAAAACTTTATGAAACCCTAAAACATTCTGAAAATCATGCAGATGATATTGAAAGTGAATTAGCCGTTTATGAAAAGAAGGGTTATTATCAAAGGTTAGAATTATCCAATGCTAATGTAGAATTAGATGATCTTAGAACAGACCTTCTTACTTGTAGAAATACATTATTAAAGAAAGATAAAATAATTGAAAAACTGCAATTCAAAGAGATACTATTATCTGTTCTAGTATTCATTCTTATTATTTCAAATATATGTTTTATGTTATTTTGAAATATGTTGACATTCTTTTTTTCTATCGTGGTGGTTTTAATCCCCAGAAATTATCGGGCATTTTATTAACAGCCGGATAAGCACTATCTCTTAGAATCTGTTCTTGAGTTCGAGCTTCTTCGGCATGAAGAGAATAAAACATTGGAGAAATTCTTGGATTTTTAGAAGGTGGTGATGGATATGTAAGAGTTCTAAATGGAATACCTTCGTCAATTTGAAGTGTAATATATTTTTCAGGACTTCCAGGTTCAACTACTTTAATATTAACGTGAGGCGGTACATAGAGAGTACCTAAACCTACATAATATGCATTTGGATATTTAATTTTAAATGAGAATGTTCTATTTTCAGCTTGAACCTGTCCGGAATTACTAGTTTGATTATAAGCTACATCAGGATTTGGAAATGGAAGACCTGAACCTGAAAATGAAGTACCATAATCAGGTGAATTAGCAGCCCAAAATACAATAGTAGGATTAGGTGTATTGGATTGAACTGTTCCAGATACTAGAATATCTCCGGATTGATTAGTGGTCATAGTTCCACTACAATTTGTTTGTGTAAAAGTTTTATTAGTCCACTCTAAACGGTTATTCATTTTTTTAATTATAACTTTATTTAATATTTTAATATTTTAATACTTTTATACTTTTTATAATACCATTAGAAGATTTTATTTATAATTTTAACAATTATATTATTCTATAATTTCATTATTCTATTATTCTATTATTCTATTATTCTATTATTCTATTATTCTATTATTCTATTATTCTATTATTCTATTATTCTATTATTCTATTATCTATTATTCTATTATTCTATTATTCTATTATTTCATTATTCTATTATTCTATTATTCTATTATTTTATATATCTTGAGTATGATTGAAAATAAATAATTTAATCTAGTATTAATATTAGTATTAGTATTAGTATTAAACTTATTAGAAAATATTAAATAGTAAATAGTAAAATAGTAACACTAGAAAATAAAAATAAAAGAATGATTAGTATTCGTGAATTACATAAAGAAGTAGAACATCGAGAAGAACAGAAGGTTAAAACATATCAAATGGTGTTTGAAAAATGCGTAGCACATATTAAAAAAACGAATACTGAATGTAGTGCATGTTGTTGTTTTTATGAATGTCCTCAATTTATTTATGGAATTCCTTTATTTGATGTAAGTTCTTGTGTAATTTATATTATGAATGAATTAATTCATAAAGGTTTTGAAGTATATTATACACATCCTAATTTACTTTATATATCTTGGAAAACTAAACCATCTCCTGATAATGCTAGAATACCGAGCATAACAAACTATCGTGTTCCACAAAGAAATTTTAGAATGCTAGAAGATACACCTAATGAAAAGGTCATTTATCATCCAACCGATTTTGAAGCATTCCAAAATAAATCTAATTCACTATTATTCTAATAGGATCAAAAGTTTATAAACTTTTGAACGGCTCATATAACATAGAGTTTCCGAGTGATTTCTGTAATTCAAGAGATTGATCTTCACCAAAATATTTTTTATAAATATCTAGTATAGTTTTTCTTGATAAATCAGTTTTATAAGGATCGTAGGCTATTTGATCTTTTATAATCTTAAAAATTTGTTGTTTAATTACAGGGTCTAATTTAAAAATATCATCTTCACTTAAAATATTAGTTTCTTCTGTAGGTATATTAGATTTATCTAAGAATTTATCTGTTATTGATGAATTAGAATTATATGAAGTAAAATATTCATTACATGAATTTCTAAATTGAATTATGAATAATAGAAATCCTAGAAATCCTAAGTATGTATTAGAAAGACATATTAGATATACTAGAATTAAAAATAGGATTTGATATATATATTTATTCATATAGGATTTAGTAGTATTTGAGATTTCTCCAGTAAGTCCTATAAATACTGTAATAAATACAAATACACCTAATATATTTAAAAGTGCTTTATTTTTATCATTAGATACATCTAAATAATCTAGTAATAACATTTTATTTTAATGTTAGTTTGTATTAGTTTTTATTTGAATTTTTTTAAGATTTTAATTATATACTATATTATTAAATATAATATTTACTACATTCAATATTTATGGCTTATTGTAGTATTGAAGAAGCTTGGGGACTGAAAACTAATAGCACTTCTACTGCCATTACATCTAACAATATTTCTAGTAATATTTATGATGGAAATGGAATAGAAAATGATGGATTAGATGATGGTGTAAGATTTGATAATAAATATCAAATGAAAAATTCAAATGCTAGAAATGTAAGTAATCGTCTATCTACTAATCTAAGAATTTCTCCTCAAACAATATCATCTAATGGTATTACTGTTTCTTCTCAACAAAGAATGACACAACCTAATGCCATTACAAAACCTCAAATGGATTTAATACCTCCAGTTAATACTAATCTTCCAATGTATAATCTATCTCAAACTCATAAAGCTTCTTTAAAACATATTAAAGATAATGATAGAAATAATAGTAATAAAAATACTAATTGCAGTAGTAATAATAATTATCAAACAATTGAATCTATGGATGATGTATCAGGTTTTTTAACTATGGATAAATTACAACCAATGAGTTTAGAAACTAACGGAAATAATCCTCCATTTTTAAATGATTATTATGATTATTCTAGTTATGCTCCATCTGTAGCTTCATATGGCTTAAATTCGAATAATAATAATAATCCTAATAAAAATGAATGGAAGGTTCAGAAAGAAAGTAATCCTCTTAATTTATTAGGATATGATACACATCACGATAATAATCCTAGATTTAATTTAGTAGGCATACCAAATCAATTACCAACATCACATTCTTATAGTGATAATAGTAGCATGTTATTAACTAATACTCCTATTGAAAATTATAGAGATATTGAATCATCTAAGAATATAAATGACGAGAAACAAAATCTTAAAATTATAACTGAAATGTTAGACCGAATTAGAGAATTAGAAACTGAAGTTAGTTATTTAAAATTAAAACAAAATGAAAATAAAATTTCTGGAAGTAATATGCACGATATCATTCTATTTATTTTAGTAGGTATTTTTGTTTTATTTGTACTAGATGGTATTTTTAGAATTGGTAGGGCTACTATTTAATTTAACGTTTTACAATGATTTTAAATATTTTATTTTAGGTCTTATGAAGAAATAACAAAGAACTATAATTGCTAATAAAGATAAACATGGTAAGAATACTAAGATTATAATAGCTAATTGCAGAACATAGAAAATAGCATCTTTAACAGTTGAACCTACATTATTAGCATTTCCATAATTTTCAGCTAAACTACTAAACCTTTCAGTCAATGGTGATGTTATACCTGATAATCCTGAACCTAAAGAACCTAAGGCTCCTTTACCTACACCACCTACAGCACCTAAAGCTCCTTTACCTACACCACCTACAGCACCTAAGGCTCCTTTACCTGCTAAACTTGCAGCACCTAAGGCTCCTTTACCTGCTAAACTTGCAGCACCTAAGGCTCCTTTACCTGCTAAACTTGCAGCACCTAAAGCTCCTTTACCTGCTAAACTTGCAGCACCTAAAGCTCCTGTACCTATACTACTTAAAACATTACCACCATATTGAATTTTTAAATTAGCTGAAGATGAAAATAAGTTAGATTTTTTAAATACTAATTCATATATAATTAAACCTATTAATACTAGAAATAATATAATTTCAAATATGTTATTGAATATAAAATCTGATAAGTTAAACTGTTTAGTATTTTGTGTTTCATCTATTATATTAAGTTGATTAAGTTGATTAAGTTGTGTTTCCATTTTAAGTTGATTTAATTTAATTTAATCTTGTATTAGATTTGATTTTATTTTATAATTTACTAGCAAGTGCTATTCCTTTTTTAAGTACATTATAAAATACTACAGCATATAATACAAATGGTAATGTAATTAATCCAAAAACTAAAAATATTCCGGTAATAACTGTAATTACTCTAGTAATATAACCACCTATTTTAGCTGTAATATTAGTTATTTTATTTAATATAGAATTACTTCCACCTGGTGATGCGTGTTGTTGTTGTTGTTGTTGTTGTTGTTGTTGTTGTTGTTGTTGTTGTTGTTGTTGTTGTTGTTGTTGACCACCTTCTGCCTCAGCTCCTTTGCCTGCTCCACCTTCACCACCTTCACCACCTTCAGCCTCTCCACCGCCTTCTTCACCATCACCTC
>Ga0209358_10001018_pt1 | contig 23208 bp, 16 predicted proteins | sample LauGreFa1BDMLBSN_2_FD_187574 | JGI IMG/M metagenome (GOLD analysis project Ga0209358, IMG submission 187574) | Freshwater lake microbial communities from Lake Michigan, USA - Fa13.BD.MLB.SN (SPAdes) (version 2) | ecosystem: Environmental > Aquatic > Freshwater > Lake | place: Lake Michigan, USA...
GTACACATCATCAGCGGCAACCAGCGCGTGGTGCGGCCGCGGCTCGATGACGCCCGCTTTTTCTACAACCAGGACCGCAAGGAACGCCTGGAGGCGCGTATCTCGCGCCTGGGCAAGGTGGTCTATCACAACAAGTTGGGCACGCAGCTGGAACGCGTCGAGCGCGTCGCACAGATCGCCAGCGTCATCGCCCGCGCACTGGGCGCGGATCATGTCGCTACCGGCCGCGCCGCCCGCCTTGCCAAGGCCGATCTGGTCAGCGGCATGGTCGGCGAGTTCCCGGAACTGCAGGGCATCATGGGCCGCTACTACGCGTTGCACGACGGCGAACCCGTGGAAATCGCCAACGCCATCGCCGAACATTATCAGCCGCGTTTCGCCGGCGACCGGTTGCCGGAACAGCCGATCTCCTGCGCCGTCGCCATCGCCGACAAACTGGAAACACTGGCCGGCCTGTTCGGCATCGGCCAGCTGCCCACCGGCGACCGTGATCCCTTCGCACTGCGCCGCCATGCGCTGGGGGTGATCCGTATCCTGATCGAACGTGATCTGCCACTGTCGCTGGCCGATCTGGTCAAAAATGCATTTGAGGCCTTCCCGAAGCATCTCAAGCTCGCCGATGCCGGTACCGAACTCCAGACTTTCGTATTCGAACGCCTGCGCGGCTATTTCGCCGACGCCGGTTACACCACGCAGGAAATCGATGCCGTGCTGAGCCAGCGGCCGCAGCTGCTGCACAAGGTGCCGCTGCGCCTGGCTGCGGTACGCGCCTTTGCCGGCCTGCCGGAAGCCAAGGATCTGGCCGCCGCCAACAAGCGGGTGCTGAACATCATCAACAAAAACGAGGACATTGCCGGAAAAACCGTCGTACCGGACCGCGCACTGATGACCGAGACGGCGGAAATTGCGCTGATGGACAGCCTGGAGCAGATTGCACCGCAGGCTGAAAAACACTTTACCGCGGGCGAATTCCAGGAAGCCCTGCTGCTGCTGGCCAACATCAAGCCGGCGGTCGACCGTTTTTTCACCGAAGTCATGGTGATGGTGGATGACCCGGCAGTACGCAACAACCGTGCAGCCCTGCTGCAGCAGCTGGGTACGCTGATGAACCGCGTTGCCGACATTTCCAAGCTTGCGGCATGAAACTCGTCATCCTCGACCGCGACGGCGTCATCAATCACGACAGCGCCTCGTACATCAAAAGCCCGGATGAATGGAAACCCATTGCCGGCAGCCTCGAAGCGATTGCCCTGCTCAACCAGGCGGGCTACCGTGTGCTGGTCGCCACGAATCAGTCCGGCATTGGCCGAGGGCTGTTCGACATGGCGACGCTGAACGCGATTCACGACAAGATGCACCGCGCGCTCGGCCTCGTCGGCGGCCATGTGGACGGGATTTTTTACTGTCCGCATGCCAACGATGCCGGTTGCACCTGCCGCAAACCCCGTCCCGGTCTGCTCGACGAGATCTCCAAGCGTTTCGGCGTAAGCCTTGAAGGCGTGCCGTTTATCGGTGACTCGCTGCGCGACCTGCAGGCCGGCGCAGCAGTTGGCGCGCAGCCGGTGCTGGTGCTGACCGGTAAAGGTAAAAAAACCCGCAAGGACGGCGATCTGCCCGAAGGCACCGTGATTCATGCCGATCTTGCCGAGGCTGTGCGCAGCCTGCTGCAATGATTCTGGTCGTCCTCCGTTCCAGCCTGTTCGCCGCATTTCAGCTCCTGCTTACCCCCGTTTTTGCCGTCATCGCACTGCTGACGTTCCCGCTGCCGGCGTTGACGCGCTACCGCATCATCACTGTCTGGACACGCTGGGTGATGTGGGCCTCGCGGGTCATCTGCGGCATCCGTTACCGGGTTGTCGGCGCGGAAAATATCCCGAAAGACCCCTGCATCATCCTCGCCAAACATCAGTCGGCCTGGGAAACCATGGGCTTCCAGCTGATTTTTCCGCCGCAGGTGTGGGTACTGAAGAAGGAATTGCTGCGGGTACCGTTTTTCGGCTGGGGTCTGGCCATGTTGTCGCCGATTGCCATCGACCGCAGTTCGCGCCGTCAGGCGCTGCAGCAACTGGTTGAGCATGGCCAGCATCGTCTGGCCGCAGGTTTCTTCATCGTCATTTTCCCGGAAGGCACGCGTATCGCCCCCGGAAAGCGCGGTAAATACCGCGCCGGCGGCGCAAGGCTTGCCGTGCAGACGAAAACTCCTGTGCTTCCGGTAGCCCACAACGCCGGTCTGTGCTGGGGCAAAAATGCATTCCTGAAACATCCCGGACTGGTCACCGTCAGCATCGGACCGCTGATCCAGCCGGATGGCGACGCGGAAACGCTGGCGCGTCGTGTGGAAGACTGGATCGAGAATGAAATGCAGCATCTCGATGCACGCTGAACGGCAGACAACATCCCGATGAGCGCCCTTCAGCGGCAAAAAATCACAGCGGCCGCCGAAGAATTCATCGAATTGGGCGATCAGCGCGTCTGCTACACCCTGCGGCGCAGTCAGCGACGCCGCTCCATTGCATTGTTGATCGACGAACGCGGCCTGCGTGTCGCCGCACCGCTGGCGGCGCCACAGCAGGCGATTGACAGCCTCCTCCGAGAACATGCGGCATGGGTGTTGCGTAAAGTCGGCGACTGGCAGCAGAAACGGCCACCGCCCCGCAGCTGGACTGCGGGTGAACAGATCATGTTCATCGGACAGTCCCTGTCGCTGGTGATGCAGTCCGGCATTGAGGCACCACAAATTGCCAGCGACTGTCTGCTGGTCGGGCCACCGGCGCTGGCGCCCAAGGCCGTCGAAACCCGGGTCAGAAACTGGCTGAAACGGCAGGCGCTGGATCTTTACACACAACGCTGCGCCGATTTCAGCATGCAACTGGGCTTACCGGCGCCGGCAGTGCGCCTGTCCAGCGCAAGAACGCGCTGGGGCAGTTGCCATTCCAGCGGACGCATCAGCATGAACTGGCGGCTCATCCAGGGCCCGCAGGCATGGATTGATTACGTTGCGGCGCATGAAGTGGCGCACCTGCGCCAGATGAACCACTCCGCGGCGTTCTGGCGCACGGTCGGCTCGCTTGTCGCCGATTACGCCGAACGACGCGCCGCACTGCGTCGTGAATCGCAGCGTTACCTGCTGTTGTAAACCGGCCGCCGCAAGGCGCTGTGCTAAACTTTTTGCCACTCTTTTTGCAACTTCCTGCATCGAGCTCATCTTGAATTCCAAGCTGCTGTTCCTGATCGTCGCCCTGTTGCTTGCCGGTTGCGGCCACAAAGGCCCCCTGTATCTGCCGGGCCAGAAACCACCTTCCGGAAAACCGGCAACCACCCAGTCCGCGCCGCCTGCTGACACCACAACGACCCAACCATGAGCCAATTCCAGTATCGCGACGGCATACTGCATGCCGAAAACGTCCCGCTTGCCCGTATTGCAGCGCAGTACGGCACGCCCTGTTATGTCTACTCACGCGCAGCGCTAACTGCAGCCTGGCGCGATTTCGATGCCGCCTTCGCCGGACGCGAGCATCTGGTTTGTTACGCCGTCAAAGCCAATCCGAACATCGGCGTCCTCAATGTTTTTGCCCGCCTCGGAAGTGGTTTTGACATTGTTTCCGGCGGTGAACTGGCGCGGGTACTCGCCGCCGGCGGCGATCCGCACAAAATTGTGTTTTCGGGCGTCGGCAAAACCGCGGCAGAGATGCGCGCCGCGCTGCAAGCCGGCATTCTGTGCTTCAACATCGAGTCCGCACCGGAACTGGAACTGCTGAACCGGGTTGCCGGCGAAATGGGCGTCACCGCGCCGGTCAGCCTGCGCGTGAATCCCGATGTTGACGCCAAAACCCATCCTTACATCGCCACCGGACTCAAGGACAACAAGTTCGGCGTCGCTTACGACGATGCGCTGACGGTCTACCGCCGCGCCCGCGAACTGCCGCACCTGCGTATTGAGGGTGTCGATTGCCATATCGGTTCGCAACTGACCGAGGTTTCACCCTTCGTCGCCGCACTGGAACGGGTGCTGGCACTGGTCGATGCACTGGCGGCCGACGGTATCGCAGTGCACCACATTGATCTGGGCGGCGGCCTGGGCATCCGTTATCGCGATGAAACGCCGCCGCCGGTTGCCGAATATGCGAAATCGGTGCTCAAAACGCTGGGCAACCGCACGCAGAAGCTGCTGTTTGAACCGGGTCGCCTGCTGACGGGAAACGCCGGCGTGCTGCTCAGTGAAGTGCTGTTTCTGAAACATGGGCAGGACCGTAATTTCGCGGTGGTCGATGCCGCGATGAACGATCTGATGCGCCCGGCCCTGTATGAAGCCTGGCACGATGTGTTGCCGCTGCGCGCAACACCTGCCGGCGGTCACGTCTACGATATCGTCGGACCGGTCTGCGAAAGCGGTGATTTCCTCGCGCGTGATCGCCAACTCTCGGTAAATCCGGGGGATTTGATTGCCATCGCATCCGCCGGCGCGTACGGCATGAGCATGTCTTCCAACTACAACACCCGCCCTCGCGCCGCTGAAATCATGGTCGATGGCGATCGCATTTTCCCGATCCGGAATCGTGAAACCGTTGCCGATTTGTTTGCCGGCGAACATCGTTTGCCGGATTGATGGCGCGCAAAACGTGAATTGATCGCGTTTTTTCCTTGCTTTGCATGTGGTACGTAACCCACAACCGGATTCACGAAATCAAATATTCTTTACAAAGGTGTTGCATTTTTTTTTCTGCATAGCATAGAATTGGCGCACCGCACACGGTTTTCACCAATTTTTTTGGTGGAACACGGTAACAGCAATGTGAAATGTTCCAGAGAATCGTGGGATGGTAGTGCGGAACAAAAGCCGCACTCAAACGATGCCTAAGTTAACTTTTAAGGAGACGATCATGGCAGCGAAGAAAAAAGCGAAAGCTAAAAAGAAAGTAGCCAAGAAGAAAGTAGCCAAGAAGAAGTAAGTAGTATTTGTGCAGAAGCCGGGTAACCCCCGGCTTCTGCATTTTCATTTCCGGTTTCTGCTTTTCAGCATTTCCTTCTCCGCGATTCCCCCGCGCAGTTCCAGCAACACCGTTCCACTTTTTTCTGCACCTGCTTATGCAGGCCATCCGCAGCAAGGCTTTTTGTGATCGCTGGCCCCCGCCGGGATACTCAAATAATCCTTTAAAAACAAATATTTATAAATTTCCGCCAGATGCTGCCGGGCGTTGTCGCGCACAGTTACAACGCAGCGCTGTCTTCAGGGCTTGAGCTGCTGATAAACCGCGTCGGCAACGCGCAGCAATTCACCGCGATCGGTTTCACCGGACAAGGCATAACCCAGACGGCCATCAAGCCAGTAAAACACACCGACGCCGTTTTCCTGCGCGAAACGGAATGCGGTCGGTGCGCGCACGTCATTGCTGACGCGCACATACAATGTCAGTCGCTGACCCTTGGCATCCTGATACATGAACTGTGCTGCGGGTCCGCGTTCACCCGGTAACAAACGTCCACCGACCAACGCATAACCTTGCGGCACCAGATGCGGGATCTTGAGGTTGGTTCCCAGCCGCTTCGACAGCCAGCGAACCAGGTGTTCTTCCTGATCGGCGCCGACTTCAACCGGGTGCCGGACTTCAGGGCTGTAAACAACGTGGGCTATCGCCGCCACCCGGGCAATCTGGGTCGACTGGATACGGGTACCCGCAAAACGCTCATGCAGATGCCAGCCCGCAGTGCCGCTGGCCAGCATCAGTAATGCCGCCGCCGCATAGGGATACCAGGACCGGCGCCGGGTCATCCGTCCGATACGCAGGCGTTCGGGCAGCGCCTCGACAAGTAATTCATCGTAGGCGTCATGCAACTCGACGTTTTGTGCGCGATAGGCCGCGACGCGCTGCGCTGCCGCTTCGTTTTGCGTCAGGTATTCGTCGATTTCAGCCGCACGAACCGGCGGCAAGACACCATCGACGTATGCCTGCAGTTCCGCTTCAGTGACCGGAGCCGCGCTCATTTGACAACCTTCAGCGGATTGGACTCGGGCAACCCCTGCAACAGCCGCCGCAAACGCTCACGTCCGCGCGACAGCCGGGACATGACCGTGCCGATGGGCACTTCGAGAACCCGGGCCGCTTCCTCATAAGTCATCTGCTCCAGCCCGATCAGCAGCACGACAGCACGCTGCTCCTCGGGCAAAGCCTGCAACGCCGCATCAAGGTCACGGATTTCCAGCCGGTCGGAAGCCTGCAACGGCGGCGTATCGGCAAAAGCATCGGCTGCCACATCATCAATCGGCACCAGCCGGTTGGCGGCGGCACTGCGCACCTGATTGATGAAAATGTTGTGCATGACGGTAAACAGCCAGGCGCGCAGATCTGTTCCTTCGCGCCAAAGGGATTGCTTGAGCAAGGCGCGCTCCAGCGCATCCTGCACCAGGTCGTCAGCCGCACTGATATCCCCGGTCAGCGCCCGCGCATAACGGCGCAGTCGGGGAATGTATTGCATCGTGCGGCTTGCGAAAGATTCGACAGGTTGGTCCAACGGGCCCTGACTCCTGAACAAGACGATGCGGATTTATTCCGCCCGAACCGGTCTCATTCTACGCACCGGACCGGGCACGAAAAAGCGGATTTCTGCGGCAAAAAAGTGCTGCGGGGGTCCGTCAAACCAGAAAAATCGTGGCCAATCCGAGAAAAATGAAAAACCCGCCACTGTCGGTGATCGCGGTAATCATGACGCTGGATCCAATAGCCGGATCACGGTCGAATTTTTCCATCACCAGCGGAATAACCACGCCCATGATTGCCGCTAGGAGCAGATTCAGTGCCATGGCGCCGGTCATCACCAGCCCGAGCTGCCAGCTGTGATAAATCAGGAAGGCAAACAGGCCGACGATGCTGCCCCAGATCAGCCCGTTCAAAGCCGAAACGCTGATCTCCTTGAAGAAGAGTTTCCGGGCGTTGTCGCGCGTAATCTGGCCCAGCGCCAGGGCACGGACAATCATCGTCGTCGTCTGATTCCCGGAATTGCCGCCGATACCCGCAATAATGGGCATCAACGCAGCCAGCGCCACCAGTTGCGAGATCGAATGCTCAAATATGCCGATCACGCGTGAAGCAATAAATGCCGTCACCAGATTCACGGCCAGCCACGCCCAGCGATTCCGCACGCTTTTCCAGACCGACGCAAACAGATCTTCGTCCTCACTCAAACCGCCGGCCGCCAGTGTCTCGGTGTCTTTCGATTCGCGGATGTAGTCCACCACCGCATTAACCGTCATACGGCCTACGAGACAACCCTCGGCATCGATCACCGGGGCTGAAACCAGGTCGTATCGCTCAAATGCACTGGCGGCCTCATGCGCATCCTGTTCCGGCATGAAGCTGGTGTAGTCGCGGGTCATCACATCGGCCACCAGCGTGTCGGGATCGCTGACCAGCAGCCGGTTCACCGGCAACAGGCCCTGCAGGCGCTCCTCCCGGTCAACGACAAACAGCTGGTCGGTATGGTCAGGCAACTGGTCGAGACGGCGTAAGTAACGCAACACCACTTCCAGCGTCACATCTTCACGGATCTCGATCATTTCGAAATCCATCAGCGCACCGACAGCCTCCTCGGGATACGACATCGCCGCGCGCAGCTGTTCCCGGTCTTCGGTCGACAGCGCTTTGAACACATCGAGAATGACCTCGCGCGGCAGATCGGGGGCAAGGTCGGCGATTTCGTCGGTATCGAGCTGGCCGGTAGCGGCCACCAGCTCGTCCTCGTCCATATGCGCGATAAGCGTTTCACGGACGGCATCCGAGGTCTCGAGCAGGATTTCGCCATCGCGTTCTGCCTTGACCAGATCCCAGACCACCAGACGCTGCTCCAGCGGCAGCGCTTCGAGGATGTAGGCAATGTCCGCCGGATGCAGATGATCCAGCAGTTGCTGCAGCTCGGTCAGATGCTGGCGATGAACCAGGGATTCAACCAGCCCGTTGCGGGTATTTGCCTGACGGGACACAAGATTTTCGACCAGCTCGTGCCTATGCAGCAGCTCGACCACCTGCTCAAGGTGCGTCTCGGTAGCGGTTCGTTTTTCCTGTTTTTCAGCCACAGGCGCTTTCAGTGGGGGTGCGATTGCGGAATCTGCGGCGACATTCTAGGTAGATCGCGCCGCAGTGTCCAAGAATCATTCCTGATTCGCAGCGGGTCCATCACAAAACCTGAAGTCGGGCGCCGTGAGCCGGGCCGCTCCATCGCTCAGCGGCTACGCTGGTGCAGGCGCTCTGCGGCCAGCGCCGCCAGCTGCGACCATTGGACCAGTTGCGGCGCGGAAATGATCTCCACCGACGGATACCAGAGGCAACGATGATCGCCACCGTGCGCCCAGTAGTGAAAAGGCGGATGTTCAGCGGGATATAACAGCCATGCCGGCTTGCCCAGTGCGCCGGCGAAATGCGCGTTGGCATTGCTCGTGGTGATCAGCAGATCACAGGCCTCGATGATGGCCAGCACTTCTTCAAGATTCTGGTAATAATCAACATCATCGAAATGCACCGGTTGCAGCCCGGGATCCAATTGCGCCCGTTCAGTTGCTGTATCTCCGTACTGCACATCGACAAACCGCACGCCCGGCACCGACAGTAGGGGCAGAAAATCGCTCAGGCTGGCGCTTTTCACCTTGCCCATGCGCCCCGCACGGACGCTTCGCCAGGACAAGGCCACCTTGAACCCCGGACCCAGCTGATCGCGATAATGGCCAACCCGCCCAGGGGCTGCTTTAAGTACTTGCCGGGGTTGCCTTGCAAAGCTTTCCACGGACTGCCGGAAAAAACCGGGGAGTGAGCCCGCAAAAACAGCTGAACCCGCGTTTGCCAGCGCCTCCGCCGGCGGATCGCCCAGCGGCACAAAATGAATGTCGGGAAACGCACGCTGATAGGCCGGCTGCAGCCGGCGATCCACTTCATAAACAAACGGCTCACCGGTCGCCGCCAATTCCGGCAGCAACGTCGAAAACAGGATCTGGTCACCGATCCCCTGTTCACACCAAACACCTACCGCCGCCGTCGATGACCCGGGCCCGGTCCAGGACTGCAGCCGCTCAAAAACCGCCATCGACTGCGGATCTTTGCGCATGTTGTCGCGGTAGCTGCCGTGAACACGACGCATTTCATAGGCCGGCCAGGCCGCGGCAAACTCACGCCGCGACAAATGCACCAGAGCAAGGTTGTGATGCGCATCAGCAAGATCGGGCGCGAGGCTGATGGCGCGTTCGTAACTGGTGATCGCAGCGTCACTGTCGCCCAGTTCCTGCAGCGCAAAACCCAGCCCGTTGTACCCGCGCGCATCGCCGGGCCACTTGGCGGTCATGAAACGGAAATCCGCAGCCGCCCCTTCGGTATCGCCGGACTCCATCCGCGCATTGCCGCGGTTGTTGCGCATGTCGGGGTTGTCCGGGACCAGTTCCAGCGCGCGGTCATAGGCCTTCAGCGCATCCGCTGACCGCCCCAACTCCACCAGCGTATTGGCGCGATTGAAATGCAGCAGCGCCACTGCGGGCATGAGCCGGACGGCCTCATCAAAACTGTTCAAAGCCGCATCGAAGCGCTTCAGCATGAACTGCACATTGCCCTGCGCGCACCAGGTCTCGGCCTGTGCAGGAAGCGCATCAATCGAAGCCCGAAAACTGTCGAGAGCCTCTTCCAGACGTCCCAGCCGCTGCAGCGTAACGCCGCAGCCGAACAACGCTTCCGCATGCTTCGGATCGAGTTCTGCAGCCCGTTGATAACTGGCCAGCGCCGACTCCGTTGATCCGGTCTCGGTGTAAATACGCCCCATCAGCAGATGGGCGGCCACCAGATCCGGCTGTTCGTTGAGTGCAGCGCTCGCGAAGTAATGCGCCTCGGAAAATGCGCCGATATCCGTTTTCAGCTGCGCCAGCTGGCACAACGCCTCGGCATTGCCGGGATCAGTGGCCAGCAGCTTGCGCAGTACCTGCTCGGCTTGGTCAAGGCGACCCTGACGGCGCAAAGCCAAAGCTTCCTTGAGACGGGGGGTCGCGTTCTTCGCCATCAGGGCATCAGGATAAACTGCCGCGGGTTGCAGGGGCGTCCTCATTCACGCCAACCGCAAGATCGGCACGCAACTTCACCACCGCCTCATCCCAGGTCAGATCCGTGCTCTGGCGATAAACCGTAAACCGCGGGAACCAAGGTGAAGTACGGCCCTGCGCCATCCACCGCCATTCCGCCGGGTTGGGAATCAGCACGCGCGCGCGACCATCCAGTCCTGCCAGCAAATGCATATTGGCATTGCTGACGCCGACGTATTCCTGCAGATGGCTCAGCAGCGCCAGCATGTCTTCAAGGTCGGCATTGATGGCCGATGCGTCGTGCACCGGGCTTCCGGTCAGTGTTGCGAGTCGCTCGGTTTCGCCCGCCTCCGGGTTGCGCTGCAGGCTGATAATTGTCCCGGCAAAGTCCCGCACTCCATCGGCAAGCACTTCCAGGGGGACCTCTTTGGTCAGCATCTGATCACGCCAACCCTTCTGATCGATCCGCTTCGTTCCCCCGCGCCAAGTCACAGCAAGATAAGGCGCCGGTCCAAAGCTCTGCAACAGCGCACGCATGGCTTCAACCCGGGGTTGCAGCGGCTGCAATGGCAGCGCCTGCCCCAGTGGCGCGTCGGTCTGCAGGATTTTTTCGAGAACCATCGGCAGATCGCCGACGACCAATGTGACATCGCGTTGCGGCAGCGCTTCGCCATGCACCAGTAAGGCATCGAACAGCCCGGTTCGCTCCAGAAACACCTTGATTTTCTGGTTGCAGACGCACAGCAGTCGTGCGCCCAGATTCTTGAGAACCGGTGCGTAACGCAGGAAAAACAGTTCATCACCAATCCCCTGCTCCCCCACCAGCAGGATCGTCCGGTCGCGAACATCATCCGGCAGCCGCTCATCCAGGGCACCCAGAGTCTGCAACAGTTCCAGCCGCGCAATGCGCGCCTGGTAATGCGGCCAGGATCCGGAAAACTCACCCAGCGACAGCCCAATCGTGCCGCACCAGCATCGGACTTCATAGTCGGAAGGGACCATTTGCCAGGCTTGATAAAAAGCCTGCCGTGCGGCGCGCAAATCCCCACGGGCGCCATAGATCCCCGCGAGGTTGACCAGGGCATCGCCGAATTTAGGCTCGACTTCCAGCGCACGTAGGCAGGCTTGTTCAGCCTCATCGACGCGCCCCTGGGCCCGCAATGCAGTTGAAAGATTGCTGTACGCAATAGCGCTCCTTGGGTTCAGCGCCAGCGCCTTGCGATACAGTCGCTCTGCTTCAATGGCATCGCCCATCCGTTCGCGAATAGTCCCCAGATTGACCATCGCCTCCAGATGGTCGGGAGCCATCAGCATTACCTGTTCAAAGGCCTGAACTGCAGGCTCAAAACGACAGGCCTCCCGGTGAAGCGTACCGATGTTGTACAACGCCTGAACATGCGTCGGCAGCAAATCCAGAACACGGGAATACTGCTCCAGCGCAGCATCCGGAAGTCCACGCGCGGCCAGCACGTTGCCGAGGTTGATGACGATGTCAGGATTGCGGGGCTCGTGCTGATATGCGAGACGCAGCGTGACTTCCGCCTCGTCAAGTCGCCCCAATTCGGCCAATGCCAGTCCGAGACGCATCTGCAAAATACCGCGCATGCCTCCGGCGTTCACTGCCCTGCGCAGTTCACGCTCAGCGGCTTCGGGCGATCCGCTCATCAGGTAGGCGGTACCGAAATTTTCCAGCACGGCAGGGGAAGGCGGCAACCCGCTGTCGAGTGCGCGCCGGATCAGAACTACAGCATCGGATGCCTTGCCCTCCTGGAGTTTGACCATGCCGGACAAATACAAACCCTCGGCATCGGCAGGCCGCCATTTGAGCAGCTTCTTCAGGAGCCTTGTGCCGCCCGGAATATCACCCTGCGCCAGACGCGCACGTGCCTGATCCAACATTTCGTCGCGTTTAGCGCTCATGACTTTCCGCTTGCGGATAAGGCAAGGTTACGATTTTAAGCGCGCCCATCAAATTGGTGCCGGAGCGCAGCAAGGACTGATCACTGCATTTTCGGCTCTATTTTATTACCAATCGTACTGCCCTTTACCAATAAAAAGCGGGGGTCGGCAATATCCCTCGATGGTTTCCCGTGACTGAAGCAATGAACCGCGCAATGGCTTGTTGAATGTAAAATATCCGCCAGTCGAAGCAGCACCGGACCGGCCGAACAATAAAAACCGGGAAGTCGCAGTCCTTGAGCACCACTCTTTGAACAGAGACACTCTGCCCATGAACAAAAGCATCACGCTGGAAGAATACGAGAATCTGCACCCTCGATGCGAAATCACGCATGAGGGCAAACAGATGGTTTTTGCCACCCCCAGCAGCATGACGCGCTGGCGCGTGGAATCCATCTACACCAAAGAACCCTGGACGCTGGAATGGCTGGCCAGCTTCAAGCCCGGTGAGGTCATGGTCGACTGCGGTGCCAATGTTGGCATGTACACCATCTGGGCGGCAGCTACCCGCGGCGTGCGCGTCTACGCCTTTGAGCCGGAGGCACAGAATTACGCAGTGCTCAACCGCAACATCCAGTTCAACAACCTGCAATCGACAGTAAAAGCCTATTGCATCGGCCTGTCCGATGCTGTCGGACTATTTGATCTGCACATGGCGGACATGCGCATCGGCGGCTCCTGCCATTCCGTCGGCGAAGCGCTCGACTTTGAACACAAACCCCTGAAAACCCTGTTTATCCAAGGCTGCTCCGCGAGCACGCTCGACGTATTGGTCGAAAGCAAGGCGATTCCGGTACCGAATCACATCAAAATTGACGTCGATGGCTTTGAACCCAAGGTCGTCGCCGGCGCCCGCAGAACCCTGGCAAGACCGGAAATGCGCTCACTCTTGATCGAAACCAACCAAAACCTGCGGGACCACATGGAAATGGTTCTGGAACTGAATGCGCTGGGCTTCAAGCATGATCCGGCCCAGGTGCAGCGCGCGGAACGCAAAGAAGGTACCTTCAAAGGAGTAGCGGAATATGTTTTCAGACGTTGAAATGCAGCTGGCTTACAAGCTGGGGAACGCCAACATCAATATGTTTCCCTATCCGCACTTGTACCTGGAAAACGTATTTCCTGCGGATTATTACAAGCGAATACAGGAAAACCTGCCGAAACCTGAGGATATGCTGCCAATCGAGGACGTGCGCCCGGTCAAAGGCTACAAGGAACGTTTTGTCCTCGAACTTCGCGACGAACATCTGGCCCCGCTGCCGCAAAGCAAGCAGCAGTTCTGGAAAGAGCTGCAGCACATGATGGTGGAAAACACCAATTTCGGCAGTCTGGTGTTTTCAAAATTCGAACCCTTTATCGCGAAGCGCTTTGAAGGTCAGAGCAACCTGGAATTTTTCTCTGAAACCCTGCTGGTCGAAGACACCACCAATTACGCGCTCGGTCCGCACACCGATTCGCCGCGGAAAGTCATCACCATGTTGTTTTATCTGCCGCCGGACACTTCACAGTCCCACCTCGGCACTTCGATCTATATTCCCAACAACCCGGCCTTCCGCTGCCCGGGCGGTCCGCATCACCCGCGTGAGCATTTCTCGCGGCTGCATACCAATCCTTTTGTACCGAACTCACTGTTCGCATTCTTTAAAACCGACAACTCCTTCCACGGCGTCGAACCTGTGATGGACCCGGATACACGCCGGTGGCTGTTGCTGTTTGATATTTACGTGAAACAGGGCGGACAGCCGCAGGTTCAGGCCGCTCCTGCGGCTGCGACAACTGCTGCACCGAAGGTCAACTTCACTTTCTGATGATGGCCCGCAGGGCGGCAACTGCCGCCCTGCACTAGCAGGTTTTCCCAGCAGCGCCCGACTCGAGCATGGTCATCGCTTCCAGCATGACTGCCTTGCTTTCCCTGCCCTTGAAATGCGCAAGACAGACGTCCTGCTGTCCCGAGCGGATCTCCTGAAATTCCATTCGCGAGCCCACAGTCCGGTTGTAAACATCCACATCCAGAATACGGGTCGTGAACCGTCCCAGCGCATCCAGCTCGCTTTTCAGCGTCATCTGGTCGCCATACCAGCGGTGGTAACGCTTGGGCATCTTGCGCAACGCATTCAGTTGCCGGACAAACAGCAGGGGGGAGGCGGCGTAAACGAATGAATAAAGGTATGGCATGACTTCGAGGGTATTTTTACCGGCAAAGGCCGGCTCCTCTTCACACTCCTCCGGCGAAAACCGCATCGTGTCCCTCGGACCGCGAACCGTAACCCCGATTTCGCCTTCCCCTAGCGCGGGCAGATCAAATTCCCGCAGCACCAGCATGTCGGCGTCGACAAACAGCGTGGGGCCGACGATACCGAGCTCCGCATAGGCTTCCAGACGGGCAACCATGATGTGCGGTGACAGTTTTAATTTCTTGTGTGAAGTCACACCATCGACATGCGGTGTCGCCTTGTCCGATAGCTGCACTACATTGAATTCGGCACCAAAAGCCAGCCGGATGGAACGCACCAGCAATGCCGGAATGGTGATGTCCGGCCCCACCCAGAAAAATGCAATGCACTTAAGGTTTTGCATGCCCGTACGTTCCGATTCTTGAGTTTAATTCCTGCAATTGATCCCTGACGTCGCGTATGACGCCCTCCCACTCTCCGGTTACCTTCTGCCGAAAGAGCTTTGCTCCCGGATACCATGGACTGTCATCCCGCCCCGTATGCCAATACCACACCAGCCCGAAGGCCTCCGGCAGCATCACCATCAACGGCTTGCCCAGCGCACCCGCCAGATGCGCCGTGGTGTTACTCACAGTCACCACTACATCACAGGCTTCCATTAATGCCGCCAGCCCATCAAGATCGTTGAAGTTATCGATCTCTGCGATTCGCATCACCTCGATCCCGGTTGTTTCATACAGCGCCGCCCGCTCCGCGCTGGTGTCCCCGTACTGCAGATCCACGAACACCACGTCCGGCAATTGCAGCAACGGCTGCAGATCCGCCAGGCGCAGACTCTTGTCTCCACCCATTTCCTGGTTCTTGCTGACCCAGGACAGCCCGCAGATGATTTTTCTTTCACCCGCAATCCGGCGCCGCAGCGCCTGTGCGCGCTCCGCCGACGCCTTCAGATACGGTGTCCGGACGCCCTTCAATCCGTTACTGTTCTTGCGGAAATACTGTCCCAGGCTCGCCATGTAAATCTGCGCATCGTGCGGCGGTAGCTTCGCCAGCTCCCGTGATGAGACCACCGTCACATGATCAAAGGAGCGCTGATACAGCGGCACCAACCGCGGATCGACACAAACCGTGATCGTCGCAGCGCACCCCTTGAGGTCATTCAACATCCCCGAGTAAAAGATTTCATCGCCGACGCCCTGCTCCGGCAGCACCAGCAGCGAGCCGCGTAGCAGCTGACCGTCCCAGTCGCGGGCGAGCGTATGCCGGTGACCGCCGCCGCGTTTTTTCGTGTCGAAGCCCCATTCATACAGAGCCCAGCCCCGCGCCCAATCTTCTTTCAGCAGCAGCGCCAGCGCCTGATTCCAGTTGGCTTCGGCAAATCCGGGTTTTAAAACAATGGCCTGATCATAGCTGGCGATCGCCGCATCCAGTTGCCCTTGCGCCTGCAGCGTAAGCCCGCGGTTGCTGTAAGCCTCGGCAAAACCCAGCTTAAGTGAAATCGCTCGATCGAAACTCTCGATCGCTTCAACCAACCGCTTCAGTGCTTTCAACGCCAAGCCACGGTTGTTATGCGCTTCCGCATAATCCGGCTTCAGGGACAGGGCTTGATCACAGGCCACCAAAGCAGCCTGCGGTCTCCGGAGATCGGTCAGCAACAATCCCTGATGGCTGTAAACCTCGGCAAAGTCCGGCTTGAGCGCCAATGCCCTCTCATAATCGGCCAAGGCCTCTTCAAGCCGGCCGAGCTCCTGCAGCGTCAGTCCTTTGTTTGACCAACTCTCCGCAGATTCTGAATTCAGCGCCAGCGACTGTTGATGAGCATGAAGCGCCTCTTCCATCCGTCCCAGCTGATGGAGCACCGCGCCTTTGCTGGCCCAGACTGCGGCATGACCGGGATGAATCCGGATTGCAGCAGAGTAAGCCTCCAAAGCCTTGTCCAGTTGCCCCAGCTCCCGGTGCACCAAGCCCTTGTTGAACCAGCCTTCGGCATATCCGGGATCAGCCGCCAGAGCCTGCTCGTGCAAGGCCAGCGCCGCTTCCAGACGCCCCAGTCCCTGCAGTGCAACGCCATGATTGGACAGCGTCTGCACATGCCGGGGGTTCAGCCGCAACGCGCGCTCGTGATACACCAGCGCTTCTTCGTAACGCTTCAGGTCGTTGAGGATGGCGCCTGTATTGCTTAGCGCCTCGAAAGCGTTGCCGTCATGCCGCAGCACTTCGGCATAACAGCGGAGGGCTTCAGCAATGTCACCCAGCGCATCATGAGCGCCAGCCAACCCTTTCCAGGCTGCCATCGACTGTCCGTCGATCAACAATGCCCTTTTGAAGGCTTGCACCGCTTCCCGATAACGGGCTTCATGCTGCTCCACCAATCCCAGATTCAGCCAGCCTTGGATTGCATTCGGATCAATCGCCAGTGCCGCGCCCGCGTTGGCTCTGGCTTCCTGGAATTTATGCAGCACAATCTGCGTGGTCGACAGATTGGTCAGCGTGGAAACCCGGCCCGGCAACAATTCCAGTGAGCTCTTGAAAAGGCTTTCCGCGGATGCGCAGTCGCCGCTCTCCAGTAAGGCAATGCCCTCCAGAAACTGCTGCTTGGCCTGTTCAAAATTATCCATATTAATCGGCCGCGACCTTTGCATTGCAACAGCAGCGGGGCTGCCGCAACCATCGTGCATCAGATGAATTCATTTCAGGCAGGCATCCTGTAACTCATCCCGCACGGCCTCGATCACTTCACGCCAATCACCGACCACCGCCTGCCGGAACAGCTGCGCACTCGGATACCACGGGCTGTCCGATCGATCGACATGCCAATACCAGAGCAGTCCAAACGAACACGGCACCATGATCATCACTTTCTTGCCCAATGCGCCCGCCAGATGCGCCGTGGTGTTGCTCACTGTTACCACCACATCACAGGCCTCGATCAATGCGGCAAGTCCGTCAAGGTCATTGAAATTGTCCACCTCATCCACATGCCTGACATCAATGCCCGTCGATTCCTGCAAAGCAGTACGCTCCTCCTCCGTATCGCCATATTGCAGGTCCACAAACACCAAACCCGGCAGCTGAAGTACAGGGATCAGATCCTTCAAACGCAGACTTTTATCTACGCCCAGATCTTTGTTCTTGCTGACCCACGACAGCCCACAAACCACTTTACCCTCGCAGGCGACCTGCTGACGCAAGCTCTGAGTGCGTTCAGCATCAGCCTTTAAGTACGGTGACCGTATTCTCTTGAAGGCCTCGGCATCAGCACGGAAGTACCGGCCCAGACTGGCCATATGAATCTGCGCGTCATATGACTGCATATCGGGTAGTTCTTTTGAGGAAACCACATTCACATGATCAAATGAACGCTGATATAGCGAGAACAGGCGCGGATCTACACCCACTGTAATCGATGCCGCCAGCCCCTGGAGATCGTTCAACATGCCTGAGTAGAAGATTTCATCGCCGACACCCTGCTCCGGCAGCACCAGCAGCGCCCCCTGAATAACCTCACCGTCCCATTCGCGCTGCAGCTTGCACATACCCGCCCGTTTACCAGCAGCGCTGCCCCATTCATACAATGCCCAGCCCTCGGCCCAATCCCCTTTCAGCAGTAACACCAGCGCCTTGTTCAGCTTCGCCATCGCAAAATCGGGGTTTAATTGCAGCGCCCGATCATAGTCCTTGATCGCCGCATCCAGTTCACCCATGGCCTGCAACGCAAATCCACGTCCGAGATAGGCTTCAGCGTAGCCCGGCTCAATGGCGATGGCCTTGTTGAAATTTTCGATAGCCTGCTGCAACTGGTTCAGCTTCATCAACACCACACCGCGATTGCTGTAGGCTTCGAAAAAAGCCGGTTCGATTGCGATGGCATGATCGTAGCTGACCATCGCCTCACCCAATTGCTTCAATTCCTTAAGCGCCTGACCACGGTTGTTATGTGCCGGTGCAAAACTGGCGTCGATGACGATGGCCCGGTCGTAACTGGCAATGGCAGCAGCCGGCTGGTTCATTTTCTGCAGAACCACGCCGAGATTGAAATGCGCCTCGACAGAATCCGGAACAATGGCCAGGCAAGCCCTGAAACTGGAAACGGCGTCGTTAAAGCGTCCGAGCGCTTTCAGTGCAAGCCCCTTGTTGTAGTGGGCATCGGCATAATCGGGCGCGCTCTGCAAGGCACGTCCGTAGCATTCGACAGCCTCTTCGAAACGCTGCAGTTTCTGCAGCACGAGACCTCTGTTGTAATGGGCCTCGGCATAATCCTCGAACAAGGCAATCGCCCTGTCAAAACTTGCCAACGCCTCGTCGAGCCTCGACAACGCCTGCAGGGCCAAGCCTTGATTGTTATGGGCCTGCGAAAACCCAGGATCAATCGCTATCGCCTTTTTGAAACTCTTGATCGCCTCGTCCATATCGCCCAGCTGATACAAAGCCAGGCCACGATTGCTGTGAAAACCCGGATTGGTGGAATCAATGGCGATGGCCTTGTCCATCCATTCCACAGCAAACCGGTAATTTCCCTGCTGGGCGGCGATCAGGCCTAGAAGATGCATGGCATCCGCATGCGCAGGATCCCGCTGAATGATCTCCTCGTACATCCGGCGCGCCTTGTCTGCTTCCCCACGCTGATGGCATGAGACCGCGAACGAAAACAGGGTTTTCAGATAATCGGCGCTTGAATCAGCCATTACTTTTCAAATCTGTCTTGCAATTGTTAACGTCGATTGATGAAGGATATCGCACGGCAGTTGCCCCTTCAGCCGGTTGCCGTGGGCTCTGATGCCGGAGATGCAAAACCTGGCGCGCTGCTCGTTGAATCCGAAAAAACTGACAGTGCAGTGCTGACCTCGTTGATGACACTGCCCCACTGCCCCGGGGTCTGTTGCCGGAACAGTCTTGTTCCCGGATACCACGGACTGTCCATCCGCCTCGCATGCCAATACCAAACCAACCCGAAGGCCTCCGGCAGCATCACCATCAACGGCTTACCCAGCGCCCCCGCCAGATGCGCCGTGGTGTTGCTCACCGTCACCACCACATCGCAGGCTTCCATCAACGCCGCCAACCCGTCAAGATCGTTGAAGTTATCGACATCCGGTATCCGTCTGACCTCTATCCCCGTGGATTCCTGCAGCGTCTTGCGCTCCGCAGCCGTGTCACCGTACTGCAGGTCGACAAAAACCACCCCCGGCAATTCCAGCAGCGGCTTCAGATCCACCAGTTGCAGGCTCTTGTCTTCACCCACTTCCTGATTCTTGCTGATCCAGGACAGCCCGCAAATGATTTTTCCTTCACTCGCAAGCCGGCGGCGCAATTCCTTTGCGCGATCCTTTGATGGCTTCAGATACGGCGTGCGCACCGCCTTCAATCCCCTCCCATTCTGGCGGAAATACCGGCCCAGACTCGCCATGTAAATCTGTGCATCGTGGGGTGGCAGTGTCGCCAGTTCCCGTGATGACACCACTTTCATATGCTCAAAGGAACGCTGATACAACGGCACCAGACGCGGATCCACGCATACCGTGATCGCGTCAGCGCATCCCTTGAGGTCATTGAGCATCCCCGAGTAGAAGATTTCATCACCGACCCCCTGCTCCGGCAACACCAGCAGCGAGCCGCGCAGCGGCTGACCGTCCCAGTCACGGGCTAGGGCCTGCTTTTGCCCACCACCGCGTTTCTTCGCGTCGAAGCCCCATTCATACAAGGTCCAGCCTCGTAACCAGTCCCCTTTCAGCAACAGCACTAGCGCCTGATTCCAGTTCGCTTCGGCAAATCCAGGTTTTAAAACAATGGCCCGGTCATAGCTGGCGATTGCCGCATCCAATTGCCCCTGCGCCTGCAGCGCAAGGCCGCAGTTGCTGTACGCTTCGGCGAAATCCGGCTTGAGCGCAATCGCACGTTCACAACTTTCGATCGCTTCACCCAGACGCTTCAGAGCCTTCAGCGCAAGACCTCGGTTGTTATGCGCTTCCGCATATCCCGGCTTCAATGACAACGCACGATCGTAATGCAGCACCGCTTCTGCAAACCGGCCCAGATCGTACAGCGTCACCCCTTTGTAACACCACGATTCGGCGAATGCAGGATCCGCTTCAAGCGCATGTTCATGCAAGTCAAGCGCCGCATCCAGTTGTCCCAAGCCCCGCAGCGCAGCGGCTTTATTGGACAATACCTGTACCTGCGCGGTATCCAGCTGCAAGGCGCGATCGTGATAAATCAGCGCCTCATCGAAACGTCCCAGATCGTTAAGCACCGCGCCCATGCCGGCGAGGGACTCGAGGTCATCGCCATCCAGTGCGAGCGCAGCCCGATAACATTTCAAAGCCGCTTCCGCATCGCCCAGGCCATCATAGGCGCCCGCCATCAGTTTCCAGATGTTCGTCGCCGGTCCGCCGATTGCAATCGCCTGCCGGAACGCTTCCACCGCCTCGCGATGGCGCGCCTCCCCTCGCTCAGCCCGGCCCAAATTCAGCCATCCTTCAAAACTTTTCGGTTCAATGGACAACGCGGCTTCTGCGCTCGCCCGGGCTTCAGCGAATTTATTCAGCAGAATCTGCGTCGTCGCCAGATTAGTCAGTGTGGAGACGCGATCGGGCAACAGCGTCAGCGATTGCTGGAATTGGCGCTCGGCTTCCTCGTAGCGCCCGCCATTCAGGCAGTCAATGCCTTCGGTAAATCGCTGCTTCGCCAGTTCGAAATTATTCATCGTCATACAGCCTGATCGACGGCTGAGTGCCGCCTTGCCTTCACCTCAACACGCAGCGCCATCCCGTGGCACAGCAATTCTGCGCCAACCCGTTCACAGAGCAAATTCAGGATAAAAAAAGGGCGCCCGAAGGCGCCCTTTAAGGATACTGCTAAATGAATCTTGAAACTTAGAACGTGTGGTTCACGGTCAGCACCAGCGCGCTGGTCGACTCGCCCATCTTTTGGTTGGTGATGGCGTTGTTGCCCACCGAGTAGCCGGTCGAGTTGGAGTCGTTCTTGGCGTACATGTAGATCACGCCAGCGTTGGTACGCTTGGACAGGGCGTTGAAGTAACCGATTTGGTACTCTTTCGCGCCGGAGTTTGCGCCAACACCCGTTGTCGTGCCAGCAACTGCACCCGCCTTGAAACCGTTGGAGGAATCGGTATCACCAGCGACGGTGTAACCAGCCTTCAGGGAGTGCGGGCCACCCAGGCCGTAGGTGCCGGCGATGTTGTACGACTTACGGGTCAGGGTTTGACCAATGATCGGTTGTGCATCAGCATCGACGTACACAAAGCCGATACGGGCAGCGCCGAAGCGGTACGAGGCACCCAGGACAAAGGCCGTGTCTTGCGCATTGGTTACGCCGCTGGCGGCACGGTTGTGCTCGAGTTGGGTGTAAGCGAGTGAGGCAGTCAGCGGGCCGGCACCGTAGTTCAGGCCGAAGCTGTTGGAACGGCCACCAACGTTGGGGGCGCCAACGGTGTTCCGCTGTTCCGCGGTCGACGTGGTCTGCGCCAGAACCGAGAAACCACTGAATCTGGGCGATTCGTAGTTGATCGAGTTCGAGTTGCGGGCCGAGAACGTGCCGGTGAAGCCGCCGCCGTTCGACAGCAGCATGCCCTGCACACCCTGCCAGCCGGTTTCACCGACGACGCGGTGAGCACCAACAGCGCGCTTAGTCGGGGAATCCCAGTGACCAACGTAGAAGTTACCGAAGCCGCCTTTCAGGCCCAGTGCGCTGTTACGCGAGCACCAGCCACCCTGCGTGGAGACGTGGCCGGCCGTCGAGCCGCCAGTGGTCGTCGTCAGGAAGTTGGTGGTAACAGCGGAGTCACCTTTCAGGAAGCCGATGTCGGTTTCGCACTGGAACCAGGCGCTGTTGCCGCCGGACAGTTTTTCTTCGCCCTTGAAGCCGATGTAGGAACCCGGCGAGTTCAGACCATCATAGCTCGGCTTGGAAACACCAGCAGTAGCCGTGTCAACGCGCTGGGCAAAGCCGTATTCAGCGTTGACATAACCGTAGATGTTCACGGTGCTGGCTTGCGCGAAAGCAACCGCGGGAGCTGCAAAAGCGCCTGCAACAGCAACAGCAATCAGTTTTTGTTTCATTGAGATTTCTCCTATTTCGTTTAATCACGCCATGCTCATATTTCTGTATGGCATTGAGCTTGGGGCGCCTCCTCTGCGCACTACCCGGGAGACTGGGTGTGATCATGGGGTAGCGTTTGCACAACAGCAAATAAATCACGGAAATTAGGGCCTTCTTTTCCGCGTACGTTGCGAAAGTGCAACAGCCGGAATTCCCGGATTTTCAAGGCTTTTGTGCTGCGTCGCAGCAATTATTGACGCTCCAGGGATTGCTTGGGGGCCTGAGGGTCCGCCCACAAAACCCCGGCGATCAGCGGTTTTATGCCTTTCGTTGGAACCCTTGCTACCGAGATCTCAGCCAATGCCCAAGGGAAATTGCCTAGCCATCCGATTCCTTAATCCTATGAACGGCATCCACGAAAAATTTTATTATATTTATCAATTACTTAGTTAATTTTTACCCAAGGTTTGGGCATTTACTCACAGCACCACCGTCGTAAGACTGGTGAAAGTTTCGACTGCAATGATCAAAAGTAAATCATGCATGTCTTGCCGTAACCGATCCTTTACTCGGGCAGGGCATGGTCATCCGCAAAGGACGAACACTCTTGCCCAATTCCACGCCGCGCGAATGTCAGCCCTGCACCGCCTGTTGCGACGGCTGGCTTCAGATCCGTGTCGGCGATGCCCACGCCTACCCCGGCAAACCCTGCCCGCACAGCACCGGCCAGGGTTGCCGGATTTACGCGGATCGTCCGGTCGACCCCTGCCGGGAATTCATCTGCGGCTGAAAAATGGAGGGCAGCCCGCTGCCCGAATGGATGAAGCCGAATAACGCCAAGGTAATCGTGCTGCCCGCGCAGATGATCTGGCGCGACCGGCCGGTGGATGTCGCCGTGCCTGTGGGCAAACGGATACCGCCGCGCGCGCTGAACTGGTTACAGCAATTCGCGGTACAACAAAATCGCATGCT
>Ga0209358_10001020_pt1 | contig 23128 bp, 23 predicted proteins | sample LauGreFa1BDMLBSN_2_FD_187574 | JGI IMG/M metagenome (GOLD analysis project Ga0209358, IMG submission 187574) | Freshwater lake microbial communities from Lake Michigan, USA - Fa13.BD.MLB.SN (SPAdes) (version 2) | ecosystem: Environmental > Aquatic > Freshwater > Lake | place: Lake Michigan, USA...
GAGAACAACTAGAGGTCGCCGAGTTAGACGTTAATTGTATTTTTATGTAGTATTTAATTTAGTACTTAAAAATATTAAAATGGTATTAAATTGTAACTGTGTAACTGTGTAACTGTGTAACTGTGTAACTGTGTAACTGTGTAACTGTGTAACTGTGTAACTGTGTTACTATATCACTCTATAACCTACCTCATTGAACCTTAAACCTGTATAATTTTCTTTTTAGAATTGAATTGAAGAGAGAAAACAGTATAACTGTATAACTGTGCTATTTACACTGTAGAGCAGGAACGAGAAATGAGTGTCAATTTAATACACGTGTTTCAAATACTTATTCTCTGTGTTCGCACTACAGTAGAATACGTGTATCAGCAGGAACGAGAAATGGGTGACAAAACGAGAAATGAGTGACAAACTGGGCTACCGTAGTCGGCTTCCAAATAGGCTTCAAAATCGGCTTCTAATAGGGCTTCCAATTTGTGCTCCGTGTCAGAATAAACTTCAATATGTGTACACATCGACTTCAACTAGGCTACAAATAAAAAAGGATAACTCTTTCCCTTATGGGATAAGTTTTACCAGTCCTTATGGGAACCTTTTTAAATTTATAATAATGCTAATAATCTTAAACAGACAACGTCCTAACAGTGATGCTAATTCGTCTTCCTACATTCTTCATAACGGGCAACGAATGTTTATATAGCTTTTGCGTATTCTCTTTCATTATTAATAGCGAATCATTCGGTAGCATAAGTGTCGTTACTTCTTTTGTCGCCTTCTCCATAAATTTGAACCTCCTTTCCGCTCCATATGAAAATCCATAAATGCATCCACTTATTCCTCGCTCGTCATCACTATGGTATCCTATATATTTATCACCGTTTTCATACCAATTCACCAATATCGAATTTCCAAATGCTAAATATTCTCTTAATTCATCCGGAACATCATCCGCTCCATTTTGTTGACCTGCGAACTTATAATTGGTACCATAAATCGCGTAATTTCGCGGAACTTCTATTGTCTTTCCAAACATACTACAATATTGCGCTTCAACTGGTTTTCTTGCCCATAATGCTTCAAATTGCTCTTCATTCATTTTTATTGGCGATTCAATTAACTCAAAAATGTCTTTCTTGTTTTCCATTGTCTTTTAAGTTCAATTTTAATAAATAATGATATTAACTATATTTTAAATAGTATTTCATTTTTATTTGTTGTATACATAGTTTCAATAGTTAGAACCAAATCATCAAAATTTTATAATTTATATGTCTTCTGTATAGACTACAAACTATACTACCTCTCTAACTAAAATATCTTATAATTTCTCTCTTAGAATTCAATCAAAGAGAGAAAACTATATAAACTATACTATTATAACACGAACAGCAGGAACGACAGCAAAGCATAGTAAATGAGTGACAAAATGGGCTACCGTACTCGGCTTCAAAATCGGCTTCTAAATCAACTTCAATATGTGTCCAACTTGGCTTCTAATAGGGCTTCAAAAACGGCTTCTAATTTGTGCTGCAGGCTTTCTCTATAAAAATAAAAAAAGGATTTATCCTTACATTTACTTAATTCAATTACAATTCAATTATTTTATATTATGCTTTTAATTCATTTAACCATGAAACTACCTCTGTTTGTCCATGTTTTATTGCCGATTTCAATGCGAAATCCTTTTCTGCCGAAATATCAATTTTGGGTTTGACTTGTAATAACCACTGAGCCAATTCCAAAAATCCTTTAAGACATACTACTCCAAATATCTCATCCAACTCCATTTTTGTAATTGCCATTCTTGGTTTTTCACTCAATGACCATTGTGCTACTTCTAAATCTCCAACAAGACACGCATGTCTAAACACACTAATATCATTTTTTATTATTGCTTTTAATTTACCACTTTCTAACTGTCTCACTTCATATAGAAATGGCTTCAAACTTACCAACCATTCTGCTACTTCCAACTTTCTGTTTCGGCACGCAGATAATAATGGTTCATGACATTCAAATGAAATTATTGATTTTGACGGACTCATCTCCAATATCCATTTCGCTAATTCCAAGTGTCCTTGGAAACAAGCTATTCTAAAGGCATATCCTATATCATGCTGTGTCAATTTATCATCTTTGAGAAGCTCTTCTTTTGCTTTCTCTATTTCTCCTCTTTCGCATGCTCTGTGAAATTCTGAGCTTAGCATTTTCTCTTATTCGCTTTTACTATCGCTTCGCTTTTAACGCTCTTCTGGATTTATTATGTACATTCAGTTCTAGGAGAAAAAAGCATTTCAATTTTTTTCATTTTACAATTAAACGCTGTTGACCTAAAATTTATAGATTTGATTAACTTCAATACTTGTATACTTTAACTTCAACTTTAAATAGACTTCTATCTTGGCTTCTATCTTGGCTTCTATCTTGGCTTCTATCTTGGCTTCTAACTTGGCTTCTAACTTGGCTTCTAACTTGACTACTATATAAACTACAACTAATCACCTCTCTGACTAAAATACCTTATAATTTCTCTCTTAGAATTCAACTGAAGAGAGAAAACTATATAAACTATACTATTATAACACGAACAACAGGAACGACAGCAAAGCATAGTAAATGAGTGACAAAATAATACGTTAATTCAAATACTTATAAGTAATGTAAAATATACTACAAACTACACGAACAGCAGGAACGAGAAATGAGTGACAAAACGAGAAATGAGTGACAAATTGTACTACGGGAAAAAAAGGGATTACTCTTTATTATGAGTTTTACCAATCCTTAATGGGAACCCTTTTTAAAACTATCTACTTATATTATTTTAACTATCTACTTATTATTTAATTATCATCTTCGTATTCTTCTTCGGACTCCTCCTCTTCTACATTAAAGTCTACGCGATTCTTCTCTGCGTTCCACTTTCCGACTACATCTTGCTCCATATTGTAGATGATGCCTGTCTTCTTTGACCTCAAATACTTCTTACCTTCGAACTCTATCTTGTTCACTACATCCGCTTCTTCTTCGTCTTCAACTTGTGCCGCAGCTGGTTTGGCTTCTTCCTTTTTTGTCTTATTCTGCTTTGCTAGTGCTTTCTTTGCCTTTTCTTCTTCGGCAGCCTTCTTCTTTGCTTCTTTTTCAGCTTCAGCTGCTTTTTTCTTGGCTTCCTTTTCCTCTTCAGCTGCCTTCTTCTTGGCTTCTAGTGCTTGCTTCTTGGCTTCCTTTTCCGCTTCAAGTGCTAGCTTCTTGGCTTCCTTTTCTGCTTCAAGTGCTAGCTTCTTGGCTTCCTTTTCCGCTTCCAAAGCCTGCTTCTTTTGTTCCTTTTCCAAACGTTCGGCTTCTGAAATTACCTTCTTCTTTGGCTTCTCTACTGGCTTCTCTACAGGCTCAGCAGGTGACGAAACAACTTCATCAACTGGTTTATCGTCATCTTCCGAATCTGACATAATTACTGTTTTTTTGTCTTCTTCATCTTGTGACATTTCTTCTTCCGAAGTCTTATTCGCTGACATCACCAATGACGCAAATAGGTCTTCCTCTTCGCCTGCCAATTCTAGCACCTTCTTTGATTTCTTCGGGCGACCCTTTTGTTTTGACTCTGGTTTCTCCGGTTTATCTGCTTTTGCTGGTCTTCCGCTCTTCTTGGATGCTACTTCTTCAAAATGGTTAGCCGCGATTATTATATTTAACTTACCTGCTTCTTCCTCCACTTGCTCTCTGGTTAGCTTCAGCTTCTTCATCACAATGCTGTATGCCGTTGGCGATTTACCCGAGGGGTCTTTGAATTCAACACCTTCAAAATGGGCCTTCATTCTGTCACCAATCGTACCATAGTCTGGCCTACCATTCTTATCGCATTGACTTTGGCAGCTCTTACAGAACTCTCCTCCGTTTATACGACCACCTTGGCATTGCGTGTATAGACCATGGTTTTGACGCAGACCTTGACAGCATGACATATCTTGAATACCGTTGAATGGCAGTGCTATCGATGACTTCACCGGCTTCGCTGGCTTCACATCTGAAGACAACTTCACCTTTGACACCGACTTCACTTTTGACACCGACTCATTTGGCTTCAACACTTCCAGCATTCTGCACGCCTCTTCACCGTCAAAATTATACACTCGGCTTATCTCCATTATCGCCATGTATACAACTGACTTCGTCGCATTCACTATCGACTCGTTCATATTAATTGACACTTGCATTTTCGATTTATCGCACTTTGATTTATTTATACTATTACTATTTATTTATAAAAGTATTTCAATTTTTTTTATTTTATATATACTTACTTACTACACTTAAAATATTTAATAATTATTTCCACCTTTAGAAAAGGTGGAGCCAAATACTTAATAATTATATACAGTAAAAAAATAAAATATATGAAACATACCTTATTATCTAAATACATTATATTAAATAATATAAAATTATTACTATTATGAATATTGCTTTAAATATTATTATTTTTGAGTGCGATAATTTTTTGTCAATTATAGTAGGTGAAATTAAAACATACATATCTCTATTTGACGGATGTTCTGTTATATAATGATTTATTGTTGCTGATAGTGCAAAATCACCAGTATCATTAATATATGTGTCTTCAAAACTTTTTTCTTTAAAAATAAAACTGTTACTTTTTTTAAACATTTTAGGGCCTGTGTAATATATATAACTATCTTGAGATTGGTTACATTTATATTCAACAATTTTATATCCGTATAGTAAAGATTTCTCTTTTCTTACTCTCTCAAATAATTGTTGATTTGATAATAGTTCTCCTGCTTCTTCAAGTAAAATTGTATTTAATCTATATGTACAACTTTCAGATTCCTTTATTATAGTTTCTTCAAATTGAAATATTCGAAGTATTGACCAAAAATTTTTATCAATAAATGTATGTTTATTATCTGAGCATAAAGGACAAGCTGGTTTGTTGACAATTTTATCATTATCATCATATATATTTGGTAGTTCACGTAACCTATTGTACCAACATTTTAAGCATTTACTATGATATAAGTGACTTGATTGTGAACAATTAGTACTATGAGAAGGTTTTAATTCGTCAAATGTTTGATAACATATACCACAAATATTTTCATCATTAATTGATTCCATTTTGATTAATTGATTATTTGTCTAATCTATTATTTAAAGTATTTCAATTTTATTTTAAATATAAAACATTTGAATAAAATTAATATATATTATATAATGGATTTATGTAAATATAAAAATGCTTTAGGTGAACCTGGAAAAGGAATTCATTCATATCGTTTATTTGGTGTAGCTATTATGGATGTTATCATGACTATAATTGGAGCATATATGATATCTTATTTTTTCAATTACAATTTTATTTATACATTAATATTTTTATTTGTATTAGGAATTCTTTTACATAGATTATTTTGTGTAAAAACAACTGTAGATAAATTATTGTTTAATTAGTATTTAAAAATTATTACCTATAATAAATAATGAATTTTAAAAATAAGTTTTCATTAAAAAATAGAGTTGAAGAATCTTCAAGAATTTTATTAAAATATCCAGATAGAGTACCTATCATTTGTGAAAAAAATAATAGGTACACTGGTGTGGAGCTTGAGAAAAAAAAATATTTAATAAATAAAGATGTAACAATAGGCAATTTTCTTTTTTACATTAGAAAAAATTTATTAATAAATGAATATACTGCTTTATTTTTATTAATAGGTGATGTTATACCTCCAAATAATTCTACATTTGGACTACTTTATGATGTGTATAGAGATTTAGATGGTTATTTATATATAACTTATTCATTTGAAAACACATTTGGATAATTTTAATTTATATCTGATGTATGGTCTATATTTATTATTTTAATATCATTATCTGTTGTATTATCTATTATATTATTATTCTTCTTAATTTGAAAAAAACGTTTATACTTTTTAACGCCTTCCAATGTATATCCATCACTTTTACGTATAGGTTCCATTTTATAATTATAAAAAGAAAGTATTTGCCTAGCTAAATTAAGTAACGGCCATTTTTGTATTTTATCCGCATTTTTTTGTAAACTTGTCATACATGAAGAACTAAAGTTTTTTTTAAGGTCAGGTATATGTTTTTTTATTTCATCATATTTTTTATCATCTAATAACTGTTCTCGTGGTATTAATAAACCATCTAAATCATTAAGTATTTCAAATTTAAATCCTATTAAAAATAATACTGTTTTACATTCTTCATCCATTTATAAAAAAAATTATTTTATTTTTATAAATATAACATAATTAAAATACAAAATTTCTTTAAATATTAAATTCTGGAATACTATATTGTTCACCATTTTTAATATACTTTGCGATTATTTTTGGATTCATTTTATTAATAACAATATCTTCTGCTTGATATACATTATTTGCTTTATCAATATAATAAACAATACCTTGAATATCTTGAGCCCATACCTCTACCTTTTGTGTAGTAACCTTATTTTCAACTTGATTATCTACTATACCATGAGGTGTTCCCTTCATATGAGTACCACAATATTCACTTCCGTCCTTCTTTCTTCTAGTGCATTGTTCATTAGATGCTCTTTTTGCACAACATCTATCAAATATAGGTACAAAATTTTTAACACGCTTTCTCTTTTGAAAGTCTTCCTTACTAAATGTAAGTCTATTATAATCATAAATATATTGAATTAATTGATTAACACCGTCATTTTTAATCAAATTTAATTGAGTTGCTTTTTCTCTTATGTCATCTTTAAATGTAGTGACATATGTTTCTGCTTTCTTATTTAGACGTCTTTCCATATTGTTTTATTATTATATATTATATTGTGAATTCTTTAGTTCAATTTTTTTTATATATAAAAAAACTACTTAAATACTCTTATAAAACAGTATAATTGTGCTAACACAAGTATATAAAAAAATTATGTCTAGCTTACCATGAATTTTAGTAACCTGCTCATTATTTTCCCATAATTGTTTTTTAATTAAATCTAATTTTTGTTCAGTATTTTGAAAATAATGATTACTATTTATTTGTGGAATATTTTTTTCACAATGCTGATGACTATATCGTCTAACAGTATTTATAATTTGTCTTCGAAACATATTATATTAATTAATATATAAATCTTTATATTATTTTATATATTAATTAGTCTTCTTTTTTCTAGGTTTATATGTTCTTTTTTTCTTAGGTTCATCAGGTAATAATTCTTCTTCTTCTATTATTTGACATTTTCTTTTGCTTCTTCTTCTATTATTTCTACATTTTCTTTTGCTTTTTCTTCTATTAGTTCTATATTTTCTTTTACTTCTTCTTCTATTATTTCTACATTTTCTTTTGCTTTTTCTTCTATTAGTTCTATATTTTCTTTTACTTCTTCTTCTTTTATACTATATAATGTATCATTACTAGAAACATCGGAAATATCATGCGATTCTTCTATTTGAGGTTTTATATTATCATTTTTATTTTGTATTATTGTATTACAACTATTAGTTATACTTTTAAAATTATCAAGTATTTTATTATCACTAAAAGATGTGTCTATAATATTTTCAAAAGAATCTTTACTTGAACACATAGTTAAAAAACTTGATACCTTAACCATACTATTTTTTATTGTTTCTGTTACATTTTGTTTTCTACTACTACTATTTTTACTAATATCATCAATTGATAAAATTTTATCAATTATTTTACTATCATTGTCATCTTGAAAACTATTAATTAAAATATCATTTGGTTGTTTTTCATAAATAGGAAAATTATTAATATTTTTATCATTTACATTATAATTTATTTCATTTTTGTTATCTTTATTTATATCAATAGTATCGTCAAATTTTATATCACTTGAGATATGTAAATACAATAATTCTATTTTATTACTAAAACGTTTTAAATGTTTAGTATGAAGCTGATGAAAAAATTCAGTATATGTTAAAAACATTGATATTTTTTCTCTCATAACTATTAATTCATAATTAAATGATGTAATAAAGTTATCAATATTTAAACCAATATCTTTCTTACTTTTATGAGTATCTAATTCATTCTCTCTCATAATCAAATTTGAAAGTATAGAGTTAATAACAATTAAAATATTTTCATGTATTTCACTTATTAATTCAATATTATATTCTTTGTATGGTTCCAAATCTTTATATACAGGAAAATTATTAAGTTTTATTATTTCTGTAATTTTTTTATCGCGAATATTTTCATAAACATATTCTATAATTATCTTATATAATTTAAAATATTCACAATACATGCGGTTATTAATTGCTAAAAATAATCTTTTCATGTCATCATATTCTATATCAATTAACTTACTTTGAAAATGAAATGAATCTAGACCAAAAACAAATAATTTATTTTTATTATTTTTAATAAAATCTGAATAAAATTGTTTTAATTTATTAATTCTTGTTTGAAGAATATCAAATACAACTTTAACATTATTTCGTATAGTTATTAAATTATTAAAATCGTTTTTTAACTTAGATATACGATTTTCCATTATATTTAATATAACATAATAATATTTTTTGTAATAATATTATTATTAGAATATTTTATATATGGATAATAATTTTTCTGACATGGATGAAATTGAGTTGACAGATACTAAACAAATAGATTGGACACCTGAACATGAAAAAATATTAATTGAATGGGCAGATAAAGCCATGTGTTATAGATGGCTTCATTCAAAATCAAATGCAATGTTTTCTAGTTTAAACGCTTGGTATACTATTCCTGTAATTGTTATTTCTACACTAACAGGGACTGCTAATTTTGCGCAAGAAAGAGTACCAATAAAATATCAAAGTTATTTTGTTATGCTCGTAGGAACATTTAATATTATAGCAGGTATTATAACAACTATACAACAATTTTTAAAAATAACACAATTAAATGAAGCTCATAGAGTTAGCAGTATAGCATGGGATAAATTTTATAGAAATATTAAAATAGAAATAGCGAAACATCCATACGAAAGAATAGATGTTAAACAAATGATAAAAATGAGCAAAGAAGAATTTGATAGATTAATGGAAACCAGTCCAAATATACCTGAAAAAATTCTTGAACAATTCAAGAATAATTTTAATAGTGATGAAGTATTTCAAAAAATAGTTAAACCTGAAATTTGTGATATTCTTATACCAACGAATGATTATAAAAATCCTTGGTATAATGATGAAAATCGCGCTAAAATAATTAATGATAATATGAGACTTCAAATAATCAAAGACACAAAAGAAAAAAGGATATCAGAAATGAATAAAAAAAGTGTTACTGATTTTATTGAAGTTTTTACAAATCTAAATAATAGAGAGCCTATGGAAAATGAAATTTTAGATAATCTAAAGGATAAAATTGATATTGTTACCATTAAGAAAATACTTGATGAAAATAAAACAATAAATTTTAATCAATCAATTGTTTAAATTAAGCTGTAGGATATTCATTTGGTAAAACTAATATTGAAATGATAATCATAATATAAAATAGTATATATACACCATACACGTCTTCTCCTACTCCATAAAATTTAAGTATTTGAGTTAAACTATAAAAAAAAATAATTGAAACACCTATTAAAGTAATCGCATTCATTTCTATATTATTATTTAAGATTATTTAATAATATAGTAATCCTAAAAATTACATTATTATATAATTCTCATTTTCATCATATTTTTCATGTAAATATGATTTATCTATATAATGGTAACTTAATGGAATTTGTTGATGATAATCTTTTAAAACTATAATTGGTGTGTTTTTTAAATAGGAACCATTATCTAATTCTATTTTACCTAAAAAAACAGAGTCATAATATTCACTCCATTTGCCATCATGGTCACTTATTCTCATTGTTAATACTTCCATATTTTGGTCTAAATTTTTATCATTTAGTCTTTCCTTTTTTATTTCTGAATCATCACTCTTGTCATTAAATAAATTTTCAACAATTTTTATTTTACCTAAAAATAAAGCAAATCTTACTATTCCACCTTGTTTAAATCTCCCATATTCATTATCTGTTATTATATTATCATTATCTTTAACTTCCTTTCCTGTTTCAGACCATCCACCATCTCTTATTGAACCTTTATAATCAGTAAAATAATAATATGGTCCCATAATAGAATTTTTGTCTTTTACTGAAATACCAAATGTATATGTAAAATTTAATTTAATTGGTTGAATGCCTATGTACCCTACAATCGGCAACTCATAATTTTCATTATTTTTATTTTTTAAATAGCAAAAATCAATATTAGTTATAAAAAAATTTATTACACTAGAATCAATATTTAAACTGCAAACTTTATTATAATTTATTATTTCATCTATTAAACAAAACCATAATTGACTCTTCCTGTATGTACAATCTATAGTCAAAATACATTCAGATAAATCAAAAAATATATGTATAATAGCATCTTCATCCAAATAAAACCCTTTAAAAATTATATTTTTATCATATTTACTATAATTATCGTCTTTATCTAGCTTACTATTATTTAATTGTATTAAATAGTATAATTGGATTTGTGCCAATATAATTATTTTTTCACTCATTAATTCAGAGTACTCTGATAATTCTACTTCCGGAAAAAATAATACATCTGTTAACTTATCTTTTATTAATAAATATTTTAAATATGGACCATTTTTACTATTTTTAATTTCAAAAGCATTTATTTTTATTTTTGTATTTTCATTTAAATTTTCATTTAAGTATTCATCAATATTATATAGTAATTTATCAGGTGCTATATAATTATAAAAATTTGTTTCCATTTATAATTATATTACTACTATTTTTTTAACTTATTTATAATTAATTATTTATCGATTTTTCTTTTAATTGTTTCTTTTACTTGTTCCTCTCTACTATCCAAAACATGTTTGGTTAAATTCTCTGCTGTTTGTGGATCATTTTTATAATAATTTTGTAAAGCCTGTAATAATGATTTACCATTAATAGGTTTTTTAACTTTACTCTTTTTATAAATCAAAGCACCTCCGTTTATATCAAAACAATCAATATCGTTATTTTTCATTGTTGTTACAAGACCTTCTGTTAAAGCTTTCTTTTTATTTGTCCTTTCCTTTATTTCTACTTTTAATTCTGATATTTCTGTATCCATTTTTATCCATTCTTTTATATTATTTACTAGTTGTTCTTTAGTTTCCATTAATTATTTATTATATTTTATATTTATATTGTTAAATTATAAATATAAATAATATTCTTGTTACATACTCAAGATTTATAATATTTTATGGTTTGTAGTCTCTTAGGTTATTAATCCACGCATTTTTGTATCCTCTTCTAAAATCATTACCAAATGGATATGGATATGATTCTGAACATGTTAAACATTTTTTTGATAAAAAACTCATTATATAATTATACATCTTTATAATAGTTATAGATTTTTATGTTTAGATTATTTTTCTAAATTATAATGTCTTTTACATAAATTATTTTGAAATATTTTTATTCCGCATTGTAGTCCTTTTTTGGGACCAGTTTTTAGAATTTCTGTACATAATACTATATTTTCAGTTATAACAACATCCGAAACACCTATTACTACATTATCAGTTATAATATTATCTGTTGAAACATTAGTATCCTTTGTTTTTTGTTTTTTATTCATTTTTGCTAATTTAACAGCCTTTTTCAATTCATCTTTTGCTTTTTGTTTTTCCTCTTTTTCTTTTTGCTTTGCTTTTTGTTTTTCCTCTTTTTCTTTTTGTTTTATTTTTTCTTTCTCTTCTTTAATCTTATCAGCTATTTCTTTCTTATATTTTTTAACAACTATAGTCTTATGTTGATGACAATAAAAGTTTTCATCATTATAATCATGATAATAATTACTAATTTGTGTTCCCAAATAATTACATTTAATGGATTTACAATCTTCTATATTTAACCCTTGTTTATAAAACTCTGTAATATTTTTGCTTTCCGGATTAAAAAATACATTTGGTTTAATAAACTGACAAAGTTTATAAATACTACCTTCATAATATGAATCCTGAACATTACTCATATTTATATCTACATAATTGACTCCATTTACTTTTGCTAATCCTAAATCCGCATAATATGGTAATACTTCTGCAGTTTTTTTCCTACAATAAGGACATCTAATTTCATTATTTTTTAAATGTGTCGCAGTTCCTTCCATATTATTAAATTTTTTTTTATGGTTCACCAAATCATTAAATAACGGTATATAATTAAATTTATGACCACATTCCATTGTTACAAATTTATCTGTCAATGGTTGATTTGTAATTAAACATAAATTATTATCATCCTCAGTTTTAAATTTATTTTCTTCATCTTCTAGTGATTTATACAATTCAGAAAAAAAATCTATTCCTCCTTCTATGTTATATTTTTTCATTATATATTATATTTTGTGATATATCTTTATATTTATTATATTGAAATAAAATATATCAATGTCGCCGCCAGAAGTTTGGGGTCCTCCAATTTGGACGTTATTTCATGTTTTAGCAGAAAAAATAAATGAAAGGGCATATCCTTTTTATGCAGGACAATTATTTAGTGTAATTAAAAATATATGTAGTGCTTTACCTTGTCCTGAATGTACGAGTGATGCTAGTATTTTTTTAGGAAAAATAAAAATACTAGATTTAAAAACCAAAACTGACTTTAAAAATATGGTTTATCTTTTTCATAACTATGTAAATGCTAAAAAAAGAAAGCGTTTATATAATTATTCCGGTTTGGAGGTTTACAAAAATTATAATATTGTAAATGTTTTTAATAGATTTATATCTGTTTATCATACAAGAGGAAATATGAAACTTTTAGCTGAATCATTTCAAAGACAAAATATAATTAAAAATATTAGAGCATGGTTTAGTAAAAATATAAGGGCTTTTATGCCTGTTCAACAACCTGTTAATGTTATTCAACCACAAATTGTAATAGAAGAAGAAAATGTTATTGTTAATGAAAATATTGTTGTTGAGGAGGTGTCTATTGTAACTGAGGAAGTACCTATTGTAACTGAAGAACAAGTTGTAACCGAAGAGGTTCCTGTTGTAACTGAGGAAGTATCTATTGTAACTGAAGAACAAGTTGTAACTGAGGAAGTACCTATTGTAACTGAAGAACAAGTTGTAACCGAAGAGACTGTTGTAACCGAAGAGACTGTTGTAACCGAAGAGACTGTTGTAACCGAAGAGACTGTTGTAACCGAAGAGACTGTTACAAATTCTGAAGAGACACCTCTTATAACTGAAGAACAAGTTATAACCGAGGAACAAGTTGTTATACAATCAAAACCAAAAAGAGGAAAAAAGAAAAAGACTACTTAAATGCTACCAACTAGCGTTCCGTCTTTAAAAACTGAGCATTTAAAGGTTTGCTCCTTAGGTTGGCTACATATTTCTTTATTACTTGAAACCTCATTAAAAAATAGGTATTTACCTGAACCTCCTGTCCACATTAATGAAACTATTAAAGCAGATGAAAAAACTCCCAATAATACATTTAAAAATAAATCACCCATTTTAAGAATACATCCTTTATAGATTTTAATAAACATATCCAAACAGAAGTATACTAATATACCTGAAAATATCCAAAAATTAACAGAATCATTAGCAAACATGGGCAATGAAAGATACATTATTGTAAAAGCAAAAACAAACGCACTAAATGTAGGATTTCCATATTGACTATATTGAATACTTGTACAAATTGTTCTATCATTTACTATTGGATTCGAACCAGCCATTCTATAAATATATTCTCTCACAACACATGTTCCTAATAAAAATCCTAAATAAATAAATCCCTTAAAATTTTGAAAAACAAATGACAATCCTACTAAACTTGTAGCAAGTATTATAGGAGAGTAAAATGATAAAAATACAATGAGATTGAATGGTTGAAATAATATAAGAGGCGTATCTTGTACTCCACCTGTTTTCATTACTTGATTAGATTGACTACTCATATATAATAATAATCTATATTATTTTATAATTATACAAACATCCATATATTATAATATCTTTTTTGTTTTGTTTTTTCTTAAACGTTTAGTTCGTTTATTTCGTTTAGTTCGTTTAATTTTAATTTTTCTATTTTTTTTACCACCAAGTGTTCCTCTAAATTTTAAAACTTCCCTTGTTAAAGAATCATTTATTTTTGGTTGTATTTTTTCTAAAGCTTTTTGTGTTATAATTTTTTCTTGCGTAGGAATACCAAACTGCCATCTATTTACAGCTAAAAAAACTTCTCTATCATCATTAACTAATCTATTTTTAAAATTATCACTATAACTATCACAATCATCACTTGCAAGAATTCCATCTGGATAACGAACTAACATAAAATTACATAAAGCTTTTTTATATTGTTTATTCATTATATAAACATTTTTAAATACAGCATATTCAATTGTTACATTATTAGCTATGTCAACTTCTTTATCTAAACGTATAAAAACTCCTTTTAAATCCGATACTGGAATATTACGACGTTTGTCTACAAAGTTTTTAATAATATTAGTATTTAATTTCATATAATAATTATCGCCTGTAATTAATTCATTCTGATTTACAATATCAAATGGGAAATAATAAGGGTCATTTTGCATTTATATTATATAATTATTTTAAAATATAAATATAATTAATTATTTTTCTAAAATTAAATCAAATACTTCATCAATATGGTTTACCGAATGGAATTTAATACCTTTTATTATTTCTTTATCTTTGTATTTTTCCATAATATTATTAAAATCTTTTTCATTTTCTTTTGGAAATATAAATTCTGTAATTCCTGCTTTAATAGAATGAATTATTTTTTCTTGAAGACCTCCAATTTCAGTTAAATAAAATCCAAAATGCGTTTCTCCTGTTATTCCAAAATAGTTCTTAATTTTAATATTGTTAAATAAACTATAAATCAACACAGTAAAAGCAGTTGTGGCCGATGGTCCATCTTTTTTGGTACTAATATCAGGACAATGAATATGTATTCCACATACATTATTATTTTTCGGGTCGTTATATTTTTCTATTAAATATTTTTGTCTCTCTACACTTGTTAAATTCCAAGCATTTGTTAAACTTACACTGATTGATTCTTTCATAACATCGCCCATTGAACCAGTTAAAACTAAATCTAAAAATTTATTTGATGGAATAAAGCTTGATTGAAGTGGAAGTACTCCTCCGCATCCATAACTATTTGCCCAAAGAGCATTTATTATCCCTATTTTACTCTCGTTATGAATCTTATGTATTTTTGTTTCATGCTTATCTTTAAAATATGTCTTCTTGATATCATCTTTGGTTATTACAATAGGAATTGTAATAGATAGGTTCAAATCCTTTAATATATTTAAATTTATTTCGGCAACTATTTCGAATAATTTTTCTTTTAATTTTCTCACTCCTGGTTCAAGTGTATATTCCTCAATTATAAATTTAATTGTTTCATCTGAAAAATAAATAGTATCTTCTAATCCTACCTTTTTGTAAATCTCTGGAAGTAAATGATTATTACATATAATTATTTTGTCTTCTATTGTTAAACTCTCAAATTTAATCCTGTGAACTCTATCTAATAAAATTTTATCTATAGATTCTACATCATTATAAGACAATATAAATAGTACTTTTGATAAATCAATATCAATTCCTGAAAAATACTTATCCTGAAAGCAATCATTTTGCGTTGGGTCTAATAAATGAGTTAAAATACCTGTTATTTCTTTACCATGTTCAGTCTTACTTATTTTATCGACTTCATCAAAAACAATAATTGGATTCATACATTTTTTATCCATTAAAATTTGAATAATTTGTGACCATGTTGACCCTACATATGTATAACTATGACCTATTAATGTAGAGGCATTGGAATCACCACCCAAGGCAATTAAAGCAAAAGGTCTACTAACTCCGTTTTCATCCTTTAAACATTCGGCTAGTCCTTTTGCTAGTGTTGTTTTACCTATACCTGGGTTTCCTTCAAAACCAAAACACGCACCTTTTTGTTCTCCATTTATCCATTGACCAATTATTCTCTCTATTTGTTTTTTTGCTTTATCATGTCCATGTACTGATTTATCCAATGTTGTTTTTACAGAACTCATATATTCTGTTATTTGTTTCATATTATTTGTTACCATGTTGATATCATTTTTTATTTCTAAATTAGTTAACGGTTGTTTAACATTGCAACAAATTATAAACTGAGAAATCGTATCATTTAATAACTTGTTATGTTCAGGATTTTTACATATTTCTATAAACTTTCCTATCTCTATTTTCAATTCGTCCTTATTCATCGTATGATACTTTATTTTGTTTTCTTTTAAATTATGTGTTTTATACAGTTCATTAATTAAAATAATATTATTGTTTAATTTCTTTTTGTCACCTATAATTAAATAATCATGTATTTTATTTAATTTTTCATCATTATCATTTGATAATGTCTCACCTTGTATCATTTTAATGTATTTTAATATTTCAATACTTGTGTATTTTTCTTTATTTGGAATTTCTGAAAATACTTTTTCAATGTCATATTTTTTATATATGTCTTTAAATTGTACTCTAATTATATTCATTATGTGTAATATTGGTTCTCTCTTATAAACTCCAAAAGGTATTTTTAAAAGGCCATCTAAGTATTGTCGAGCTTTTGAACCCGAATCTTCAGACTTGGCCTTTACTTCTTTTAGTTTCATCATAGCCTTCTCTTTAACATTATCATTTGCTTTAAGTAAACAAATTTGTTGCTCTAATGGTATTTTATTAATATCAAAATTAGACAATTCATTTGTATATTGAATTGTTTTTTTCATTGCTTGTTTAAAACATTGCTTTATTGACCAAGGAAAACTGTCAAATAATATGATTTGTTCTTGTGTATCTACTGTTCCATTTGAGTCATTAGAGAGAAGGTCATATAATAAATAAGCTAAATATTGATTTTCATAATTACCTGATTTAATTAATAATGTTATTATTGTATTTCTTTTATTGTACATATCATCGGCTACAAACTCTTTTACAATTTGGGATATTTGTTTTTGATGAATTAAATTATTTTGAGTTAATAAACCTATAAATTTATTATATATATCTGTTTGTGTTTCATTAATTAAATAATCTTTTAGAGTTAATGACGATAAGTATTTTTCAAATATTTTTCCTTTAAACTCCTCATCGTTTGGCAAATTTTCAATAATATTTTTCTGTTTTGTTAAAATATATTCATTGTTTAAAAATTCTATTATAACATCATCAATAACACCATAAATAATGAGTGTTTTTTTCAAAATAATATTATGAATGTATAATTTAATACCATAAACTTTCATATGTAATTGTTTATAATTTGATACAATATCACTACACTCTAAATTTTTTTCCTTATCATCATAATTATCCTTTTTTAACTTGTCATCATTTTTAAGTACAACCTTATAGCTAGTTGGATGAAAATATTTTTTTAATAGTTCAAATTTTTGATGTTCCTTTTCATCATCACCTAAAATTTTATAATTGTTTCCAAAACATATTAATAATAAATCTTCTAGAGATTCAGTACCATAATTTTTAAATATACCAGATAATTCATTATTTATAAATTGTAAATTACTTACTTGTATGTCCGTATTATTATTTTTTATACTTTTATCACCTATATCCTTTATTTTTTTATTTATTTCATTCAATCTATCAATACATGTACTTACATCACTAATTCCTAAAATATCAAAAATCTTGTTCTTTTGAACATGTATTAGTGTTTTCTGAATAATGTCTTTAAAGAAATCAACCTTTTTATTTACTAAAATATTTACATTACTTATTGGTTTACTTTCTTTTTTATTTATAGTATTTGTTTTTTCAGACATCCTATTCTTTTATATATTATTTTATTCTTATATATTATTTTAAATTTAATATACAATTTTATTATACTCTATTTTTGCTTTAAATGTTATAATTATTATTTTTGTAATACAATATATGTATGGTTTATAATATTGGTTAAAATTTAATATATTTTACATTTTTATTTAAAAACAATTACATATGATATATTATATATTTACAATGGGAATACCTTCATATTTCAGTTTTATAGTCAAAAATCATGCTAGAATCATTAAAAAATTAGCACAAAATACAATCCCAATCAATAATCTTTATTTGGATTGTAATTCTATCATATATGATGCCGTACATAATATCGATTTTACAAAATTGGTTGCTTCTGATGTGGATACTATTATTAGAACAGTTTGTAATAAAATAGACGAATATATTTTTCAATTAAAGCCTGATAATATTGTTTATATAGCATTTGATGGTGTCGCTCCTGTCGCAAAATTGGAACAACAGCGTTCCAGAAGATACAAATCTTTATATCAAAATAACATATCCAAATCTATATTTAAAGACACAAAGCCTGACCCGTGGAATACTACTGCTATTACGCCTGGCACTGTATTTATGAGTAAACTAAATGAAACTATTCGTAAAAATTACAATGATACTAAAAAATATAATATTAACTCATTTATTCTCTCTCCAAGCGATAAATATGGTGAAGGCGAACATAAATTATTTGAGTTTATTAGACAATTTCCGGAAATGCACAAAGACCAAAATACGGTTATTTATGGTTTAGATGCCGACCTTATTATGCTTTCCATTAATCATTTGCCTATTTCAAATAACATTTATCTTTTTAGAGAGACGCCTCATTTTATTAAATCTATTAATGCCGAATTGGAGCCAGACGCTTCCTATATTATTGATATCCCTGAATTAGCTAAAATTATTACATTGGACATGAATAATGGTCAGGAGTTAACAACAGAACAGCAAAAAAATCGCATATATGATTATATTTTCATGTGTTTCTTTTTGGGCAATGATTTTATGCCGCATTTTCCGTCTATTAATATTCGAACAGGTGGTGTTGATAAGATGATAAACGCATATAAGGCTACCATTGGTGGCACTAATGAAAATCTAACTGATGGTAAAAAAATATACTGGAATAACGTAAGAAAGCTAGTACAATTTTTGGCAAATTTAGAGGAAGATAATCTAAAGAAAGAGACAAAGGTTAGAGACAGAAGAGAGAAACAGTTATTACCAGATGTGACTCCCGAAGATAAATTCAAAAAGTTTGATTCTCTTCCTGTTTATGAGAGAGCCTTAGAAAAATATATTAATCCATTTAAACCAAATTGGCAATATCGTTATTATAAATCATTATTTGATATTGATATCGATGATACACGAAAAAAGCAAATATGTACGAATTATTTAGAAGGTCTTGAATGGACTATGAAGTATTATACAACTGGTTGTGCTGATTGGAGATGGTGTTATAATCACAATTACCCGCCATTATTATCTGACTTGATACACTATATTCCCGTTTTTGATGCCGAATTTATTGAAAATAAGAAACCAGCTCCGGTTTCAGAATTGGTACAGTTATGCTACGTTTTACCGAAACAAAGTTTATCATTATTACCAACTAATTTGTATAATAAATTAGTGAAAGAACATTTGGATTGGTATAAATCAGACTGTGAGTTTGTATGGGCTTATTGCAGGTATTTCTGGGAATCACATGTTGAACTTCCTCATATAGATATTAATGAATTAGAGGCTTTTGTAAATGAAAATAAGTGAATTTAAGTTCTTTAAGTTACTTTGGGAATTTATTATATAAAAACACAAAAATTAAAATTCCCAAAAGTATTTCGGAAAATCGATTTTGGACATTTATAAATGTCCATTTTTCGATTTTGTAAAATAATGTTGGAAAAATGAAAAAAAGTTTTTTTTGAAAAATTTGTGACCATAAAAAAAATTAGCGTCTCACGATTTTCCAAAGTTTTTTAAATTTTGTGACGATAATTTTTTTTTGAAAAATATTTGTATAAAAAAGGATTTAGGAACTTTTTTATGTCAACATATATATATTGACATATGGAACTAAAAAAGACAGTTGTTTTTTATTGTAAAATTTGTGATTATACATGTAGCAAACAAAGTCAATGGGATAGACATATAGACACACGTAAACACAAAAATGTTGACAAAATATTGACAAATGTTGACATTTTGGGTCCAAAAAAGGTCCACACGTGTCACTGTGGTAAAAATTACTCTCATAGACAAAGTTTGTCAATACATAAAAAAAAATGTAATATAAGTGAAAATAATGAAGATTCTGAAAATTCTGAAAATATTGATAAAAAAGATGAATTAATAAATTATTTAATAAAAGAAAATCAAGAATTTAAAAACTTAATATTGGAAATTGTGAAAAAGGATACAACAACCAATAATAATAATAATATTACAACAACAAATAGTCATAATAAGACATTTAATTTACAATTCTTTTTAAATGAAACATGTAAAGATGCAATGAATATAATGGATTTTGTAGATTCTCTCAAATTACAGCTTTCGGATTTAGAAAATGTAGGGAAAATAGGGTTTGTAGAAGGTATTTCAAATATTATAGTAAAAAATCTAAATTCACTCGATGAAACAAAAAGACCCATTCATTGTACAGATTCAAAGAGAGAAGTAATGTATGTTAAAGATGAAGATAAATGGGAAAAAGATAATGAAGAAAAGAAGAAACTAAGAAAAGTCATAAAGCATGTTGCTCATAAAAATTCTAAAATGCTAAAGGATTTTAAAGCAAAACATCCTGATTGTGAAAAAAGTGATTCCAAATTCTCAGACCAATATAATAAATTAATTATTGAAGCTATGGGAGGAAAAGGGGACAATGATTTAGAAAAAGAGGATAAAATCATTAAAAATATTGCAAAGAAGGTTGTAATAGATAAGACTTTAGATGTAAGTTAATTATAATAATATTAAATATTGAATAGTATTATAATGTCAAAGCAAGTAGTAAGTGAAATTCCGAACAGAGACGCCTTTTTTCATTTATTAAAAAACAATCCTGGTCTAATAGTAATAAAATTAGGAGCAGAATGGTGCGGACCTTGTAAACAAATTAAACACGTAGTACACGCATTTTTTGCGTCATCTCCGCCACAAGTTGTATGCGCAGATATAGATGTAGACCAGTCATTTGATTTTTATTCTTTTTTAAAGAGTAAGAAAATGGTGAACGGTATTCCAGTATTATTATGTTATAAAAAAGGGAACGGAACATATATTCCAGATGATGCTGTAACAGGCTCAGACGCAGGACAATTACATAATTTTTTTAGAAGATGTGGTAATCACTTAGCAACTGCGTTAAAAAACAATCCTGTTTAACTAAATTTAGGTATTTTTAGGTAATTATAAATAAAAATGAATTAAAAATATAGTATTATATTATAATATAAAAAATGGTTAAATATACTTGCGAAAAATGCGGAAAAGAGTTCAAACAGAAATCACATTACAACACACATATGAATAAGAAAAATCCGTGTGTTACTGAGAGCAAAATAAAAGAGATGATTGATAATGCAGTTAAAGCAAAATTAGTTCAAATTAATCATGATGAAGATATTGTCGTTGAAACTATCAATAAAGAGCTCGATAATTTTAATAAATTAGTAAAACAAGTGGAACATAATAAAATAAAAACACCGAAACCTATATTGAAGTGGGTTGGAGGTAAAACACAAATCATAGATAAATTAATTGTTGAATTTCCAACTGAAATAAATAATTATCGCGAAATATTTTTGGGAGGAGGAAGTGTTTTGTTAACCTTGTTATCTTATGTTAAATCAGGTCTAATAAAAGTACACGGGAATATTTATGCGCATGATTTAAATGAACCATTAATTTATATTTATAAAAATATACAAACTAATCATAATCAGTTGTATGATAAATTACAGGAAATCATTAGAGAGTTTAATAAATGTGGAGATGGAGAAATCAATAGAGAACCGAAAAATATTGATGAAGCAAAAATATCAAAGGAAAATTATTACTATTGGACTAGGATTGAATATAATAAATTATCTTTTAATGATAAAAAAACAATATTAGGTTCCGCTATGTTTATATTCTTAAACAAAACGTGTTTTAGAGGTGTTTTTAGAGTTGGTCCCAAAGGGTTTAATGTGCCATATGGTCATTATAACAATCCAGAAATAATAAATAAAGAGCATTTGGATGAAATACATGATTTAATTCAAGGTGTAATCTTTGAATGCTGTGATTATAATACGTCTTTGGCCAGTATTGAAGACAATGATTATATATATTTAGACCCGCCATATGCTCCTGAAACAGAAATATCATTTGTCGGTTACACTGAAAATGGGTTTAGTTTGGATAATCATAATAATTTATTTAAATTAATTCATAAATTAACAGCAACAAATAAAAAAATGATGCTAAGTAATGCTGATGTAAGCTTAGTTCGTGAAAATTTTATAGACCAAAGATATAATATAACTTCTATTTTATGTAAAAGGGCCATCAATGCTAAAAATCCAGACGCAAAGGCAAAGGAAGTTATTATCAAGAATTATTAATTATTGCTGTCTGAACACATAAAATCTATAATATTTTTCTTATATTCTTCATCATTACCCCAAAATATGGGTATATTTATATCTGATAAATATTTTAATACACTTTTATATTCATCGCGTTTAAACCAGTCAGAGAGACAGTAAATATAATGGATTTTAAAATTAGGAAATAAATTAGAGTAGTGGTATTTTTTAAAAGCCGCTGTTTGTATTTTTTCATCAACAGAACCAGGTGTTTGTTGGAATTTTTTCTCTATAATAAATATATTTTTTCTTGTTAAATCTATGTATGCTTCATCTGGTTCCTTACATCCCGCCGCTGATTGTATACTAGTATCTTTCTCTCCAATATTTTCCATATATTTATGAAGAATTGATTTATTCGCATTTATCAGTTCATTTTCATATCCAATAAATTTAATTACTTTTGATTTATTTTTTTTATTTTCATTACATTCAGAGTATAATGTTTCTAAATTTGTCTTCTC
>Ga0209358_10001021_pt1 | contig 23105 bp, 20 predicted proteins | sample LauGreFa1BDMLBSN_2_FD_187574 | JGI IMG/M metagenome (GOLD analysis project Ga0209358, IMG submission 187574) | Freshwater lake microbial communities from Lake Michigan, USA - Fa13.BD.MLB.SN (SPAdes) (version 2) | ecosystem: Environmental > Aquatic > Freshwater > Lake | place: Lake Michigan, USA...
GAGACCATGAAAGCCACCCATGTGCGCCTACAAGCCCCACCGCTGTTGGCCCAAGATTATCTTTTTCACAATTCGAACTGGATTTATCGCCCACTGTGGACTTATGAGGCTGAGCGCAAGGGCTCCCGAATCATTTTCTATTTCTATTCAACGAACTGCGAGAAGTTCAAGCACGCGTGCACCTATCCATCCTTGGCATATGGATGGCAAGCCATGACCTGGCCGCAATATCTTGTTTGGGACGATTACCAGGAAGTCTTCGTTCGGCGTGCAGTGGGCGATGCCGCCGAAGTCACTGTCGTGGGTCCCATTTCCTTTCATGAGGCTGCGCCAGTACCACTTGACCTGCCTGCTCGCAGCATTGCTGTGTTCGATGTGCAACCTATGCGGGACGCTGTTTATCAACCTTTGGCCCTTGACACTGAGTACTACGTCCCGCGAAATGCCAACAGTTTCCTCATGGATATTCAAAACGCTGCTGCGAGTGCGGAACGCGTCATGGTTTTCAAGCGCAAGCGTGACGTGGGAACCCGAGTACACCCTCACTATGAGCGCACCACAAGGTGGCTCAGCGGAGTGGTAAATTGCATAGAGGTTGACCCAGATATTTCGGCAGCTTCGCTCATTAAAAAATGCCAAGCAGTTATTTCAATGCCGTTTACCTCGACCGCTTTGCTTGGTCGTGAACAGGGGAAGCCATCAGTCTATTATGATCCTCACGGCATCTGCGAAAAGGATGATCGGGCTGCTCACGGCATCCCTATAGTGTCAGGGAAAGCTGAGTTGAAGGAATGGTTGCTGTCACTTCCTTCCTGACGGTTCCAAAAAAGTGGAGAGCAGAGTTATGGGCTCTTGAAGTGATCCGAAAATTGAACGCCTTGCCGTGTACACATCCAGCAATTAAATGGCGTTATGCAGGTGTCGAGTCCCAATATAAAGATAACCGAAGACTATGAAATTTTTTATCAAGTCCCTCACGAAACGCCTGATTGGCCTAGTGATGGAGTGGCTTCCCAAGACATTTTTTGGGCGATATATCCATCAGGAGATGATCAAGAAGATCATGAGCCGAGGTGCGGAGGTTGTGCACCACGGGCACATATTAAGATTTTCGGTGCCAAACCGATTAAACGATTACCGAATCCAGACTTTTGCAACGAAGGAGCCGGCTACGTTGGAGTGGATCGAAAACATTCCTGCGGGTGGCGTACTGTGGGACGTTGGAGCGAATATTGGCTTGTACAGTATTTACGCGGCGATGGCTCAGAAGTGCAGCGTCTTTGCCTTTGAACCATCGGTGTTTAACTTGGAGTTGCTAGCCCGGAACATTGCACTTAACAAGTTACAGGCGTCCGTCTGCATTGTTCCTCTCGCGCTGAGTGACCAAATCGGTACGAGCATGTTCAAGATGTCCAATACCGAATGGGGAGGAGCCTTGTCGACTTTTGGTCAAAACTTTGATCAGGATGGCGAGGAGCTCAGGCAGGTATTTGAGTACCAGACCTTGGGCTTGTCGATGGACGATGCCTGTGCCTTGCTGAAAATTCCCCAGCCGCAATATTTGAAGATGGATGTTGATGGCATCGAGCACTTCATTTTGCGCGGCGGTATGAATACTTTGCGTTCGGTGGATAGCGTCCTGATTGAGATAAACGACGCGTTTGTTCAGCAGGCCGAAGAATCAGCGGCTGTATTGAAGAGCGCGGGCTTGATTCTTCACAGGAAGTGCGATCTTGGGGTCCCCAATCAGTACAACCAATGGTGGATTCGTCCTACCCAAGTATTGGGGAGTTAAGGAAATGTCTTATTTCCCGCTACTAATTGCCCCGGGCTGTGAGGGATGGGTTGGGCTGAGCAACTTTTCACCGAATAATTGGGAAGTGCGGCACAGTGAATCACAGTTCATTAACGTGACGTGGGCATCCAACGGCATGTGGAGGACCAAAAATCTGGGTGTTCTTGCGCCGGGTGCCTGTAAAACAATCACTGCAAACGACGTTGCAGAAATTGTCCCTGTTGATGCGCTGCCATTATTGTCCCTCACTCGCACGCCAACGGCAGAAAAAAGTGAGGTCTTGCCTCGACTTGACTCTGCCCAAACGAGCGTGCCAGCCTGGCGTGCAACATTGGGACTGTCCACTTTGAAAGCGCAAACCAGTTACCAAGGGGAACTGGATGCATTTCCCCCACAGGGGTCGCTGCTGACGTTCGGCCCGTTTTTGCAGTTTGGTGAGGGCATCAAAAATCATCTGATTCTGCTGAATGTGGAAAATTCGCCTGCAATCCGTTCGGCTGAACTTGAAATCTACGACGCAGCCGGGCTCAAGCTCAGGGGGCGGTTTCCGGTTAGCAACAACGCGGCCAACAGCATTCCGCTGGACAGACTTGGCTTTGAGCCCGGTGACTTGCCTATGTTTATCTGCCGTGGAATGGCGGCAATTCCTCTTTATTTATCAAGTGCGATGGAAGGGGCTTATCTCAGCCTTGAGCACACTCACCCGCCAGCATCTCTGGTCGTACATGGCCGGCGTTGGGAGGCTCAAAAACTTTTGAAGAGTCGCTGGTTTGCGAAGGTTTCATCATGATTGCGCCAAAGATTGACCGTTTGAGGCGTGCAATCTGGACGTGGCGGCAGCCATTGACGCGCATGCCGGCCAGCGCGGCTTCACCAATCAGCGACTTGTTTGTGTGGCGCAGCTCAGAAGAGTGGCAGACATTCTTTGAATTGATCGACATTCCCTCTCTCTTTCTGATCGAGGGCGACGAAGGCGAGCGATACGTGAACTTGATATTTTTTGACAGGGCTGGGATGCGAGTCCTGGAGCAAAGGATTAAGCTACAGGCTGATTGCCGGCAAACGTTAGATATTTCAGCCCTCGTTGGTCGGACTCACGGCCAGTCCGGTACTTTCGCAGTTTTCCACACCCGAACGCCTCCCAGCATTACAAAACTCGGATCGTTTCTGGCCGAGCGCGGGTATGTCAGCTATTGCTATCGTGGCGCGCCACTGAGAGCTTACGTTCACGGCAACCTTGACGCGATGTCGCTAGGGGCAGACGGCAAGTTACAGTTGTTGGGGGGCGCGGGCATACTGCGTCGTAAGTATAACTTGCAGCATGAAATGCAGCCGGGTGTCATGTATGAATTCGCCATGGTTAATCCGACGCCAACCGCGCAGCGTTGCTCATGTCGGCTTATCTCTATGACTAGCGGTAAGAAAATACTTGATGTTCAGGTGGTGAACGTGCTGCCCGGCGGAAGCGAATTAATCTCCATGCAGGCTGACAAATCAGAGTCTGTAAGAATGGTTATTGAAAGTCGCCTGGTTATGGCTCGACCTCTCGTGTTTCGTATTCAAAATCTCAAACTGGATGTTTTTCATGGCTAACAAAATAATTGAAGTTGGCTACGGCAACAAAGTATAAATTGGTGATAAGTTGCCGCTGGTTTGTAACGGGTGAAGATTAAAATTAGTTTATGAAAAAATAAAATGAAATATCAAGCGGTTGTTTTTGATATGGATGGTGTGCTTATAGATAGTAAAGAATGCATGAGTTTATGCTGGTTAAAAGTCCAGGAAAAAACAGGTATTACAATTGAATTCTCAAATTATTTTTCAAAAATTGGAAAACCTTTTAAGGTAATACTTTCAGAACTTGGATTGGCACAAGAATATTGGAGTAGGATAGAGAAAATATATTTTCAAGCGCAAGAGGAATATTTAAAAGAAATAAAACCTTATGATGGAGTTGAAGATATGTTGATTGAATTAAGAAAAAATTATGTACTTGGTTTGGTAACCAGTAAAAGCAGTAAAGCAGTTGATCTTATTCTGAATAAATTTGGATGGAATTTTTCTCAAGTTATCACGCCGGATAACTGCGCGAGAGGTAAGCCTTATCCAGACCCATTATTATATTTTACTGCGTTTGAGCAAATTTCCCCAAATGATTGTATATATATTGGAGATATGTTTGTCGACATGAAGGCCGCTGAACTGGCTGGATTTGATTTTGTTCGTGCTGGTTGGGGTTATCAAGAGTTTGATGCTGAAACCGTCGGAACTCCCGAGGAATTAATTGAAATGATTGGAAGGTCGAAATGAGAATAATGATTCCTTCGCGACTTGGTTCCGCACGAGTGCCAGGCAAGGCTTTATCTTTAATTGGTGGAAAACCAATGATCAGGCATGTCGTAGAGCGTTCAAAAATGACGGGCTTGCCAGTCACTGTGTGCACTGATAGCGAACTTATTAAAGATGCAGTGTCAGATATTGCTGAGGTTATTATGACAGATGCAAATATAGAGAACGGTACAGCAAGAATTTCGGAGGCTTGCAAATATTTGAATTTATCTGAAGCAATTATTGATGTGCAGGGTGATGACCCGTTCGTAGATCCAGAAACAATCCTTGATATAGCAGAGAAAATGTCAAATCATAAATATGGATGTTTTGTTCCGTACAGTATTAGTGAAGATCCTGTTGCTGATGCTGGAAAGAAATCATTGGTTAAAATATTACCTAACTATAAAGGAGATCAAGTGTTATACATGAGTAGGCACCAAAATTACTTTTCTGGAATTCAAGTTAGAAAACATTCTTCAGTAATTGGTTTTATAAATTCCACATTGCAACAATTCAGATTGCTGAATAGAACTGAAATGGAAATTAGTGAATCTATAGAACTGATGAGGCTCATTGAGCACGGCCATCCTTGCTATACATGGGAAATGGCTGGAAAACCGGGTATTTCGGTCGATACACCTGAAGACTTGGTATTGGCCAATTCACGACTTGACAATTAGCAGGCTGCGGAAATACTTCCCACGGCTCCTCCGGCTTAAAAACTTGATCTCATAGAACCGTCTGCAAGCGATTTTCAGATGCTGCTAAGAGGTGAGGCACCCCTCGCGCCAGTGGTTTTTGACCTTTGTGCCAGTATTTCAGCCTCTTAGTGGCGGATAAATTCAGAAATGATTGCAAAAAACCCTTCTCAAAAAAATATCAGCGCGGGCTTGACCGGCACGCGGGTCATCCAGGGAGGGCGGCCTTGAAGGAAGAGCAGTATCGGCAGGTATGCGTGGCGTGCGACTGCGTGTTGTTGGCGCCCGACTCGGCGCTGGAACGTGTCGCCGTACCGTGGCTGCACGTCCTGAATGAGCATCCGGTCAATCTTGCGCAGTATGAGCGCCTGTTCGAGCGGCACGATTCCGGTTTTCGCGGGTTTTTAGGCGCGGTGAAGGGTTTGCTATCGGTTGCAAAGTCATTCCTGAAAATCGACCTCTCTCGCCGGCAGCCGCTGCTTCCGCCCAAAGCGGATGTGATGATTATTTCCCACTTGCTGAACCCGTCGCAACTTGGTGCAGCGGAAGACTTCTATTTTGGACAACTGCCAGAAGCGCTCGTCGCCCAAGGGATCGTTACCGTTGTTGCTTTGCGCGACCATACGCGTAGGGGCCGCCAGGACGCGCACCGTTCCTGGCCTGCGACGATGGCACCCAGGGTTCTATTGCCGGGGACGTTGGGCGGGTTCGACGAGCTCAGGCTAAAGCGGAGGCTTCAAAAGGAGGCTGGCCGTTTGAAGCAGTCCGCCGCCCGCGCGGCGACCCACTTTGAGGCTCGCATCTACGAGACTGCGGCGGAGCAGGCGGTCGCGCCGTCAGCGATGGCAACCTTGCGCCTCCATGCCCAAGTTCAGGAAATGGTCAAAAGCTTGCGGCCAAGTTCAATTGTGGTGACTTACGAGGGGCATGCCTGGGAGCGTATTGTGTTTGCTGCAGCGCGTTCGGTGAACCCGTCCATCCGTTGCATTGGCTATCACCACGCGATTTTATTTCCTCGCCAGCATGCGATCAGTCGCGCTTTGGGGCGCCCTTACGATCCGGACATCGTCTGTACAGCGGGACACATCACGAGGGAAATGCTGGAACGGACTTCTGGGCTGGGCGGCACGCCGCTGGTCACAGTCGGCACTCGCCGCCAGGAAAATCTGGAAATATCTTTTTCCCAGAAAGTAGGAGGCCAGTTCGTTCCCGCATGCCTTGTTATACCGGATGGAACGATGGAAGAATGCCTGCTGATCTTCGACTTTGTTCTGAAAGCGGCACTCATGATGCCGGCGGCTACCTTCATCATCCGCATGCACCCGGTGATGCCGTTTTCGACAGTGATGGACAGAGATGAGCGGCTTCGGTCCTTGCCGGAGAACGTGCAAATTTCCCATGAGACGATTGATGTCGATTTTGAGAGATGCCGCTGGGCCCTCTATCGAGGGAGTGGCGCGGCGGTCCGCGCGACGGCGGCTGGCCTGCGCCCGTTGTATTTCAAGCCGCCTGGCGAATTGCTCGGTATCGACCCTCTCTACGCGATGCAAACTTGGAAGCGGGTGGTAGAGACCGCCAGCGATCTCAAGGCCAGCCTGGGTTTTGATCTGCTCTGCGGCATCGAAGTTCTTGAGCAGGAATGGTTGCCTGCGCGCGATTTCTGCCGTCAGTACTACACGCCTGCAGATCTTGAAACGTTTTGCCGCTCCGTGGTAAGCGCCCAGAGACTGAAACAATGAACAAGACGTGGGTACCCGTTAATGGCGACGATTTGCAACTGATGGATAAGGCTGTCGCCTTTCTTCAGGGCGAGTTCTGTCCCGCCGACGCAGATCCGGTCTGGTCGGTTGAATACTTCCGCTGGAAACTCGGCCCAGGCAACCCGGCAGGTGCCGGGTATGTCTCCTTGGCCATGCTTGATGACAAGGTGGTCGGAATCGTTTCGCTCACCAGGAAAAGGCTGCTGGTCAATGGCAAACCTGTCGCTGGCGGTGAAGTTGGCGATACCTACACCTCGGCACGGGTACGCAGAGGCGCGCGGCCGGCCATGCCAAGCACACTCGATCCCGACCCGGCGAGCTTTGTGAACCGGAGTATTTTTGGCCGGCTCGCCTCGGACGCGCGCGCGCGCGCGGAATCGGACGGCATCCGGGTTATCTACGGCACCCCAAACGCCAATGCTTATCCGGGGTGGACCAAGAGGTTGGGGTATTTCGATTTTCAGGCATATGCCAACCAGTCATTTTCACGCCCCACCTGGCGCATGTTCATCAAGAGGTATCCGGGCCTCGCTTTGGCCAAGTCTGTCATTCGGGCAAGCGAAAATGCACTGATTTCGGTTCACGCGGCCCTGTCCCGGGCCGCAAACGGTGGTTTGGTGTTTGGACTTCAGTCGCCAGGTGAAGAGGAAATAGAAGCGCTATGGGAACGCGTCAAACCGTCCGAAGGATTTTCGCTGGTACGGGACGGCGAATACTGGCGCCATAGATACCTTGAGCATCCCCTGGCCAGATATATTTTGTTCAGTGTACGTCGTCAAGAAGTCTTGGTCGGAGTCGTTGCAATCCGCCTGGCCGCAATTGCCGGCGGAAAGCCTGTGCTCTCCATCGTCGAATGGATGGCGGAGGAGGATATTCCGTTCGGTTTTTTATTGCCGCAGATTCTCGACACATGCAAAGGCTGGGAGATAGATTCATTCAACTTCTGGACAAACGCCGCCGGGCAAGAAGCCAAGTCCGCGCTGCAAAGTCTCTTTGTAAGACGAGGTCGTGTGCCGATCATCTTTGGGGATACGGTGGAAGGGCGCAAGGTCGGCATGATGAAAAATTCCGTTTACTTTTATCTCGGAAGTGCTGATGCTGCCTGAAAACGAATCGCCTCATGGTCGGGACTCCCGCTCCGCGCGGGCTGGCATGAGTTCGTTATTTCGTGTCACGGTGAAAAAAACCCTTGGATCCCTGTCCAGGTTTTTGCCGCGTATCAGGCGCTCCATCGACAAGGGCTTGACGGTTTTTGCATTCCACGATGTGTCAAACCGGCCGAGCCAGTTTGCGAAGCGGTATGGCCTGGTTGTGTCCAATGAGACCTTCGAGCGCCAGATTCTGTGGATAAAAGCCAATTTTGAGGTGGTTCATCCCTCCGCAATCCTGGCCAATGAACCGCTACCCAAGCGGGCAGCGGTCGTCACCTTCGATGATGGCTATCGCGGCACATTCGAAAATGGACTGCCTATTCTGGAGCGACTTGGCGTCCCATCTCTAATTTTCCTGAACATGCAGCCAATCCTTCTCGGGAGTCCGGTACTTTCCGCGCTGGCTTGTTTCCTCGACAGCGCCGTTCCCGCTTTCGGGACGTTTTGCTCGGAGGCCGGCTTGAAGCCTCCCTTTCATTTGTCTTTGAATCCACGTATATGGGGAGATTACAAGCACGTACATTCGGATATCGATATGTCGGCAGTTGGAGAATTTCAGGGGGAGTTTGCCGATTTGGACACGCTGCGTCGATGGGACCGCCATCCACTTGTTTGCTACGGCAATCACTTGTTTGAGCACTGGAATGCTGCGGCACTGTCTTCAGAAGAACTGAAAGACCAGTATTTGCATAACGAGGCTGAACTCTCAAGTTTCTCTGCCAAGGTCAATCTATTCGCCTTCACCAACGGGCAGCCCGACACTTGTTTTTCAATGCGTGATGTCGCATTACTTAAATCGCTGGGGGCCGGGAGGGTCTTCTCGACAGCGGGAGGTATCAATCAAGATAGGGGTGAATTTCTGCTCGGGCGGGTTGCCTTGTGCGAATCAGATAACACGGTCGCCGGACTCTGGTTCAGAATCGGACGGGCCGTATTCGACGAACGAAGACCTACGCATTGACTTCCAGGGATTAAAAGAAACCTGGCATTCCCCCAAATCAGCTGAACCACAATGAAAAATATTAACCACCCGTTTAGCTTTAAATTCCTCACCGCCTGGATGTTTGTGCTGCATGCAGCCACATGTGCAGCAGGCTATCTGGTTCTCGGGCCGTCCCCTTTTATAGATGGACCTGTTCTCGCACTGATGCTGCTGATAGATCTCACTTTTGTGGTAACGCTGGCCTTCGCAAGAGACAAAAATGTTGCGCATATTCTTATCCTGGCGTGGTTTGCGTTGCTGTTCTTTTGCATACGCTTAGCCGTTCTTCTTCTTTTTCCTCTCGCCGCCATAGATTTTTTGATAGGGGACGCCTGGACCAGCAGCGAGATATTGAAAGGACTGGTGTTCATAGCTATGGGCTTTATGGTGATTCTGCTCGGCATTTTTGCCAGTTCACGGTTTGGATTCAGGGGTAAGGTGCTTGCCTCCTTCAAGGGAAAGCAGGTCTCAATTTGGGCCTTGACGGCCTATTGGGCAATCACATATCTTGCGGCTTACTATGTGCGCATCTACCTTGAGGTCACAATATTTGGCGCCCCCCAACACTGGGGCAACCGGATGGCCTGGGTAGGGATTATTTTTGACACAGACGTCGCCCTTGTTCTCACCATATGCTGGGGAACCATCGAGTGGCGCAGGCGGGGCCTGAAAAATCTGGAGATGCTCCACCTAGCCCTCCTGGTTACCGCGTGGCTGATTTTCTCGGTGGTAATTGGTTCCAGAGGGGGGCCGCTGAGGGTTTTAAGCTTGATATTCTTCGCCGCACTTGCGGTCAATCCAGGTTTTAAACTAAGCATCGCCAGGTTTCTTGCAGTGCTCGCTGCATTTTTTATTGTCAATGTATACGCCTACCAGCTGGGCAGCATGTCTCGCGCCTTCCAACTCGGCGCGACTGACGGTACGAGTTCGGTTGACGGATTCAAGGTCAACTCAAAAGAAAAAATCGCCTTGCTGGAAGCGGATGTCTCGGAGCTTCGTAGAAGCTATTACCGGTCGGAACTGCTCAACGACGCGGCAATGCGTGTCAGGCCGATTGCCACTCGCCTAGCGATCATTGACTACCCCCTGATAATCATCACCAGGCCGGGCAATCAGGCGGTGCTTGATCAATACGTCAAAAGCTGGCATCCCATAAAAAACTTTATCAATAACATTGTGCCCGGCGAGATATTCAAGGACGCCATGGTGAACACCTCACGAATTTTCGCGATGGCTTACCGCGACAGGAGTTCGCAGGTGATCAGTGAGTCGTATATGTCCGAACCCTGGACGATGTGGGGTATGGCATGGCTGCTGGCGGGATATGGCGGCCTGGGCATCATGTTTGGCGTGGCGTTTGTATTGCAGGCGGGTTATCGTTTGCTGGATGTCGATGCCAATGGAGGCGGGGCTTACTTTCGATGCATCTACTGCAGCATCCCCCTGAACATTGCGTATCACATGTTTGGCATTGATCACTGGTTGACCGCCGTAATGCATTTTTCCCTCGCATGCTCCATTGCTTATGTGATCATGCTGGCCATCGATCGCATTTTCACGAAGTTTCGCGTTCGGCCCCAAGCTATCAAGTCTGTCAATAAGTAAATCATCATGTCCGTAAATACGGGAGATATCACGGTCGTGATCGCCACACTGGGCGGCGATTCACTGGCTGCAACCATTAAGAGCCTCAATTCCGGCACCTTGGTTCCTGCCGAAATCCTGGTATGTGTGCCCGCAGAAAATGCACCCAAAGTCGCTCATCTGCAAGGCGGCACTACGAGCATTGTCAAAACAGATTTTCGCGGGCAGGTGGCACAAAGGGGCGCGGGCTTTCGGCGCGCATCCAACGCTTTGGTGATGCAACTTGACGATGACTTGTTGCTCGACAAGTTCTGCCTGGAGCGTTTGGCGGCGGCTCTGCATTTGCTGGGCCCCAAGGCGGCGGTGGCGCCGACGCTCGTGGATGTGCAAACCGGCGAGTCCGTCTACAAAAAGCCTGCGAAAAATGGAGCGGTCCTTGCCCTCTACTTTTGGTTGATGAATGGGCTGCGGGGCTATGAGCCAGGCCGCATCGACCGCTCTGGTTCTTCCATCGGTGTGGATCCTTCCGTGTCTGCGGCCCCGCTTTACGATGTCGAATGGCTTGCAGGAGGTTGTGTGCTGCATTGCAGGGAGAACCTGGTGATGGAGAATTTTTGGCAGCTTCCCGGAAAAGCCTATTACGAAGATGTCGTGCACTCATCCATCCTGGCTGCCAATGGAATCCGCCTGGTGATTGACCCCAGCGCTCGCTGTTCTCTGGAGCTGTTTCACCAGGCCAGCCTCAAGCCCGGTGATTTTTTCCGGAACCTGTACCGTGACTACCTGGGGAGACGGTACTTCATGCGGCGTTTTTCACGGCAATCTCTCCGGATATACCTCTATTATCTCGGCCGCGTGTTGAGCTATTTTTTGTCGCGACTCAAATGATATTCGCGCTGTGGGAAATGTTTTTTAGGGCCGGGCTATCAACTCCGGCCATACGTCTTCGTGGGTGCTATGAATGAAAACCATCGCCATCACAGGTGCTTCGGGTTATGTGGGCCGCCAGCTTATATCGACTTTGTTGCGCGACGGCTCCTTCCGCGTCAAGGTGCTGACCCGCACGGGTGTGGTCGACGGCCTGGCTCCAGGGCGCGTGAAGTTGGTGAAGGGGGATTTGCTGTCACCGGCTTCGCTCCAGGGCTTCCTGGAGCCGGGTTGCATTGTTGTCAACCTGGTTTATCTTTGGGATGCAGGGGAAGATGCAAACACGGCCGCGATGCGCAATCTCGTCAAGCAGTGCAAGTCTGCCGCTATCAGCCGGCTGGTTCACGTGAGCACGGCGGCGGTGGCCGGCCGCGTGTACACAAACCTTGTGGATGAAGCGACGGCGTGCGTGCCGACCAGCGGATATGGCATCACCAAACTCAAGGTGGAAGCGCTCCTTCGCGACGAGAGCCAGGGCCGTTTCGACCTGGTGATGCTTCGCCCTACGGCGGTATTCGGCCCGGGCGCGGAGCCATTGAGCAAGCTGGCAAAAGATCTCCTGGCGGGACGCGGTTTGCGCAACTACCTGAAGTCCAGCCTTTTTGGCCGGCGACGCATGAACTTGGTCCATATCGACAATGTCGTGGCGGCTATTGTGTTTGTGGCCGATCAGGCCAAGGTTTTTTCCGGCGAAGTTTTTATTGTTTCCGACGACGATGCCGGCGCCAACAATTTCCGTGACGTGGAGGTGGCGTTGATGCACGGTTTCGGCTTGCCGGACTATGCTCTTCCTCGCATACCTCTTCCTTTGGTTGCGCTGCGCATGTTGCTGCTCCTTCTCGGCAGGAACAACATCAATCCATGCTGCAATTACAGCGGGCAAAAACTCCAGGGCCTTGGTTTTCGCCGGCCAATGAGCTTCGAAGCGGGGATAGCGGGCTACGTCGCTGCCCATCCAGCGGTATCCCGGGTGCAGGAAGAGGCCGATGCGGGTACTTAACGTTACGTCGTCAATCGACTTGCAAAGCGGTGGTGGTACCGGGGAGCGTACTTTCCAGATGAGCCATGCGCTTGGCCAGGCGGGTGTCCAGTGCACGGTGTTGACCCTCGCGATTGGGCTGGACAGCGCCAGGATTGATGCCATGCGTCCCTCCAACATGGTGGCATTGCCTTGTTTGTGGCGGCGTTTTTATGTGCCCTTTGGCGGCTGGATTACGATAGACCGACTTGTAAGAGATGCGGACCTTATCCACTTAATGGGGCACTGGAGTGTTCTCAATGTCTTGGTATACCTTGCTGCCAAGCGAGCCGGCAAACCCTATGTAGTCTGCCCGGCTGGCGCGCTGCCCTTGTTCGGGCGATCCGGCTGGCTGAAACGAGCCTATAACTTTCTCGTGGGTGACGCCATTGTTCGGAATGCTTCGGCGTGGATTGCCGTAACGCCCTTCGAGCTTCCGCAATTTGCGGCCTATGGTATTCCCTCCTCCAATGTGCTGGTGCTGCCCAACGGAGTGGGAGAGGATAACGTTTCGCCGCACATGCCGCCGCACACCGACCGCTTGCCGGGCTCACCGTTCATCCTGTTCATGGGGCGCCTGAACCCGATCAAGGGGCCTGACCTCCTTCTGGAAGCTTTCGCGAAGGTGTCGGGCCGCTTTCTCGGCCATCACCTGGTTTTTGCGGGGCCCGATGGCGGAATGCTGGCGGAATTGACCGCAAGCGCCGAGCGGCTTGGGCTGTCCCATCGTGTTCATTTCTTGGGCCATGTAGACGGTGGCGAAAAAGCCGGCGCTTATCGATCCGCGCAGTTGCTGGTCGTGCCGTCGCGCCAGGAGGCCATGTCCATTGTGGCGCTGGAGGCCGGCATCAGCGGCACCCCGGTGCTGTTGACCGACCAGTGCGGTTTCGACGAGATCGCCGCGCTGGATCCGCGCTTGGTGGTTCCCGCGTGCAGTGAGGGCCTCGCGGCGGGTTTGCTGGCGCTGCTCGGCAACGCCGAGGAGCTTCAGCAGATTGGGTTGCGGACCAGGGCGTTTGTCAGGAAAAAGTACGCCTGGCCCACGATCATCACTCTATACGTTGACCTGTATCGTCGGATTCTCGGCGCCCAGTCCATTCCATGAAACTGCTTGTTGTGTCACAGTATTTCTGGCCTGAAAACTTCATCATCAGCGATTTCGTCCGCAAGCTTGCTGAACGCGGTCACGAAGTAGTGGTGGCTACAGGTAAGCCCAACTACCCGGATGGTGCAGTGTTTTCTGGTTATCGTGCAGGAGGAGTGACACGCGAGCGTTACATGGACCTTGTGGATGTAGTTCGAGTGCCCATCTGGCCGCGAGGCAGAGGTAATGCTTTCAATCTGGCATTGAATTACCTCTCTTTTGTGTTTTTTGGGCTGTTGTATCTCCCGTGGCTGCTGCGGTCACGTTCTTTTGATGCCATCTTGGTTTTTGGGCCTTCGCCCATCACTCAGGCCATCCCCGCGCTTCCGCTTAAATGGCTGAAGCGGGCACACCTTGCTGTCTGGGTGCAGGACATGTGGCCGGACAGTCTGGCCGTAACAGGCTTTGTAAGGAACCCCCGTCTTCTCGCGGTTGTTGGGGGGCTGGTGCGATGGATTTATGCCCGAAGCGACACATTGTTGCTGCAATCACGGGCGTTTCATGGGCCGACGGCTGCGTACGCCGACATCGGAAAATTGATTTATTTCCCTAATTCAGTGGATCCTGACCTGCCGTCGAGCATTCCGGCCGTATTACCAATTCAGCTTTCCACCCGGTTAGAGCAGCAATTTAGTGTAGTTTTCGCCGGAAATATAGGAAAAGCTCAAGCCGTCGAAACTTTGGTGCAGGCAGCCCTGTTGTTGCGGGACCAGCCCGAAATTTGCCTGGTCATAGTTGGTAGTGGCAGCATGTTTGGTTGGGTACAAGGCCAAAAGGACCTTTTAAAGCTGGATAATCTGGTTTTGACGGGGCGTTTTCCGGCTGCATCCATGCCGGAATTATTCCGCAAGGCTTCGGCCCTGCTGGTGTCGCTGAAAAGCGGTGGAGTGCTTGACCACACCGTACCGAGCAAAGTACAGGCTTATCTTGCCGCAGGGCGCCCGATTGTGGCTGCATTGCAGGGGGAAGGTGGCAAAGTGGTGGAAGAGGCTCAAGCAGGGATGGTCTGCGAGCCTGAAAATGCGCAGGCATTGGCTGATTGCATACGCCGCATGCACGCTTTGCCGCTTGCCGCGAGGGAGGCCATGGGGTTGCTGGGGCGGGCTTATTTCGATGGAAATTTTGACATGAATCGCCAAGTAGTGAGGCTTGTGGAGATACTGCAGTCACGCAATACTGGCAAAAAAGGGTAGTCACAGATGCGTGTACTGGTACTGGGCGCAAGCGGCATGCTAGGCAGCGCGGTTTTTCGGGCATTTGATGGGTACGCGCTACACGAAGTGTGGGGCCTTGTCCGTAACGAGTCCTTCTTGCCTTACTTTTCTTCTGCCCAGCGGCGCAGGCTTGTGACTGGCGTGGACGTTCTTGACGACGCAGCGCTTTCTGCAGCTTTCGCGCGTGTCCGGCCGACCGTGGTCATCAATTGCATTGGCTTGATCAAGCAAAAAGACCATGCGCAAGATCCATTGGTGGTTTTGCCCATCAACGCCATGTTGCCTCATCGTCTTTCGGCCTTGTGCGCCCCCCACAATGTCAGGTTGTTGCATATCAGCACGGATTGCGTATTCTCTGGCCGCAAGGGCATGTACACGGAGGCAGATCCGTCCGATGCAGAGGATTTGTACGGAAAGTCCAAATACATCGGCGAGGTGCGTGACGGCGCGCATGCGGTGACCCTGAGAACCTCCATCGTGGGACGTGAGCTCAATTCCAGCCGCGCGCTGGTGGACTGGTTTCTTGCTCAGCAAGGCTCGGTCCACGGTTTCAGTCGCAGCATTTTTTCAGGCGTGACTGCCATCGAGCTTGCGCGGGTAATGCGCGACGTCGTGTTACCCAACCCCGGCTTGTATGGCCTTTACCATGTGTCGGCGGCGCCTATCAGTAAGTTCGATCTTCTGAAGCTGGTGGCCGCGCAATATCGGAAGACGATAGAGATCTTGCCGGATGACACGCAGGTGATCGACCGCTCACTTGATTCATCTCGCTTCCTTCAGGCAACGGCTTATCGGGCGCCGTCGTGGGAAAGTATGGTGCGTGTGATGCATGAGGTAGAAGAATAATGTGGAAAGTTTTCAATGTTTAAAAATAAAGTACTTCTGATCACGGGCGGGACGGGTTCCTTTGGCAATGCCGTGCTTCAACGCTTCCTTGCTTCCGATTTCTCCGAGATACGCATCTTCAGCCGCGACGAAAAAAAGCAGGAAGACATGCGGATTGCGCTGAACAATGGCAAGGTCAAGTTCTACATCGGTGACGTGCGTGAATACCAGAGCGTCAATGACGCCCTGCGTGGGGTGGACTATGTTTTTCATGCTGCTGCACTCAAGCAGGTGCCCTCGTGCGAGTTTTATCCGATGGAAGCCGTGAAGACCAATGTACTGGGTACCGAGAACGTGCTTAATGCGGCCATTGCCAACAACTGTAAGCGCGTCGTGGTGTTGAGCACGGACAAGGCGGTCTATCCCATCAACGCCATGGGCATCTCCAAGGCCATGGCTGAAAAGCTTACGGCAGCCAAGTCGCGCACCATCTCCGCTTCAGGCCCCGTGGTTTGCTCGACAAGGTACGGCAATGTGATGGCGTCTCGTGGTTCCGTGATCCCGCTTTTTATCAAGCAGATCAAGGCCGGCAAGGCTTTGACGGTCACTGACCCTAATATGACGCGTTTTCTGATGTCGCTGGAAGACTCGGTGGACTTGGTACTTCATGCCTTTGAGCATGCCCAACAGGGCGACCTGTTTGTACAGAAGGCTCCTGCGTCTACTGTGGCTGATCTAGCAATAGCCTTGCAGCAACTGTTTGGCGATCAAAAGCCAATCAAGATCATTGGTACTCGGCACGGCGAAAAGCTGTACGAGTCCCTGATTTCGCGCGAGGAGATGGCCAAGGCAGAAGACATGGGGCGTTATTACCGCATTCCTGCAGATAACCGCGACCTCAATTACGACAAATTCTTTGTCGAGGGCGAGGCTCACATATCTGAATTGGACGACTACACCTCACACAACACCGATCGGCTTGATGTCGATGGCGTCAAGGCCACCTTGATGAAGCTTGCTGAAGTCCGCGAGGCGCTCAATGCTTAAGGTGATGACGCTGGTCGGAACCAGGCCTGAACTCATCAAAATGAGCCGGGTGATTGCAGAGCTGGATCAGCATGTCGATCATGTATTGGTGCATTCGGGTCAGAACTACGACTACGAACTGAATCAGGTTTTTTTTGATGATTTAGGCATTCGAAATCCAGATCATTTTCTCGGGGTCAACGCTGATACAGCGGCAAAAACCATTGCCGCGGTTATAGAGAAGTCCGATGAAGTTCTGGAGCTCGTGAAGCCTGACGCACTATTACTATACGGGGACACCAATAGCTGTCTAGCAGTGATCTCTGCGAAAAGGCGCAAGGTTCCGGTTTTTCACATGGAGGCAGGCAACCGCTGTTTTGATCAGCGGGTACCAGAAGAGCTGAACCGGAAGGTGTTGGATCATTTGAGCGACATCAACATGGTGCTGACGGAACATGCGCGCCGCTACCTGATCGCCGAAGGCATCCGACCGGAAACCATCATTAAGACCGGTTCGCATATGAACGAAGTCTTGGCTCACTACATGCCCCGGATCACGCAATCAGATGTGGTCCGCAGGCTGAGTCTGGAGCCCGACAAGTTTTTTATTGTCAGTGCTCACCGAGAAGAGAATGTGGATAGCCCTGAAAATCTGGGTGATTTTGTCGAAACACTCAACGAATTGGCGCATGTATATGGTTTCCCGGTCTTGGTCTCTACGCATCCTCGAACTAGAAAACGTTTGGATGCGATGGGAGATGTTCACTTTAATCCGCTGGTCCGCTTTGCAAAACCATTCGGCTTTTTTGACTATATCAAGCTTCAGATGGAGGCATTGTGCGTGATATCCGACAGTGGGACAATTACAGAGGAAGCGTCGCTGCTCAACCTGCCGGCCGTCACCATTCGCAATGCCCATGAGCGTCCTGAGGGCATGGATGTTGGCACTCTCATCATGAGCGGTCTCAAGAAAGAACAGGTACTTGATGCTATCAAGGTGATACTTGTACAACATGATAAGTCTGTGCGTGTCATGCAAGCAGTGGACGACTATGCGAGCGGTCCGGTATCCAAGCAGGTGCTGCGCGCTGTGCTTAGCTATACCGACTACATCAACCGGACGGTATGGTCGCGATAAAGGGTGAGGCTACCCTTGGAGCTATACGGACTTTGTGAACAGAAAGGTCTGGCGCAAAACGTGATTTCTAACATCTGTACGGGCAGCCAAACTGGTTTGACGCTGATCACTGGCGCAACCGGTTTCGTTGGCTCTGGTGTGGTCGCTAGACTTGCAGGCGAAGGGGTTGAGACGCTGGCCTGTATACGTGGTGACATGGTCTCAATGCCGGAGAGCGTACGCGTCTTGCCGGTGGCTGAGTTAACTGCCAATACGGATTGGCGTCAGGTCTTGGCGGGCGTCAAAAATCTTGTTCATCTCGCCGCTCGCGTCCACGTCATGCACGACACCGAGACAGATCCGGTTACGGCTTTTCGCGCCGTCAACGTTGAAGGCACCCTGAACCTGGCCCGCCAAGCTGCGGCCTCAGGGGTAAAGCGTTTTGTATTCATCAGTTCGGTCAAGGTCAATGGCGAGAGCACGCCGCTCGGGCGAGCATTCACTGAAGCCGATGTACCCAACCCGCAAGATGCCTACGGCCAGAGTAAGCACGAAGCCGAACAGGGTTTGCGCCAACTCGTCACCGACACGGGCATGGAAGTCGTCGTCATCCGTCCACCGTTGGTGTATGGCCCCGGTGTAAAGGCCAATTTTGCTGCCCTAATGCGCGCCGTGCAGCGCGGCTGGCCTTTGCCGCTGGGCGCGCTGCACAACCAGCGTAGCTTGGTGGCGTTGGACAATCTGGTGGATTTCATCGTCACCTGCATCACCCACCCCCAAGCGGCCCACCAGACTTTTCTGGTAAGTGACGGGCAAGACCTGTCCACCACCGAACTCGTCCGCGGCATGGCGCAAGCAGCAGGGGTGCCTGCGCGTTTGCTGCCGGTGCCGGTGTGGGTTTTACAGGCGGGGGCAGCGCTACTGGGCAAGGGTGATGCGGTGCAGCGCTTGTGCGGTAATTTGCAGGTTGATATTTCGAAGGCGCGGAGTTTGCTGGGTTGGGTGCCGCCGGTGTCTGTAGAAGAGGGGCTGAGGCGGGCGATGGCGGTATGAAAAGAGTATTCGATATTTTTCTGTGCTGTCTGGCGGCTCTGATCCTGCTTGTGCCGGTGTTGTTGGTGGCAATTGCCGTCCGCTTGACTTCCACAGGACCCGCCTTGTATTGGTCTGACCGCATTGGCCCAAACAATGTGATTTTCAAAATGCCGAAGTTCCGCAGTATGCGGGTGAACACGCCCGTGTTGGCTACGCATCTGCTGACCGACGTCAGATTGCACCTGACGCCCATCGGCTCTTTCTTGCGCAAGACCAGCTTGGACGAATTACCCCAGCTCTGGAGTATTTTGGTGGGCGATATGAGCTTTGTGGGCCCGCGCCCCGCACTTTTCAATCAACACGACCTGATTGCCTTGCGCACCGAGTTGGGCGTACATACTTTGACACCAGGCCTGACCGGCTGGGCGCAGGTCAATGGCCGCGATGAACTACCCATTCCTGAAAAAGTAAAACTGGATGCAGAGTATGCGGCGCGAAGAAGTTTTCTATTTGATGTCTTTATTCTCTGGCTGACTTTTCTAAAGGTTATCCAGCGCGATGGTGTGTCGCATTAAGAATGAGTAGCCTAAACCTATGATGAATTTTTTCAAAGAGCTCTCACAATCCGTTCTGTCGCTCCCCCGTGGGGCCAAGCGCGTCGTAGTGTTGGCGGTGGATACGAGTTTTTGTGTTTTATCGGTCTGGCTGGCTTACTACTTACGGCTTGGTGAATTTTTGCCTTTAGCAGGCAGGCCACTGGTAGCCGTGGGCGCGTCGATTGTGCTCGCGATTCCTTTGTTTATTGTTTCGGGCTTGTACCGGGCGATATTCCGCTATAGCGGTATGCCGGTCATGGTGTCGCTGGCAAGGGCTATTGTCGTCTACGGTTTGCTGTATGCCGCCCTATTTACTGCGATAGGGGTTGACGGTATCCCGAGAACTATCGGCCTGATACAACCGATGCTGATGCTGGTATTTGTAGGCACTTCGCGGGTATTTGCAAAGGCCTGGTTAGGAGGCGAATACCAAAGCCGTTTGAAGCTTGCGACCTTGCCTCAGCTCCTGATTTATGGCGCTGGCAGCGCAGGGCGGCAACTGGCCAATGCGATGATGGCTAGCTCGGAAATCCGGGTACTTGGCTATTTGGACGACGATGACCGATTGCACGGGCATGTGCTCAATGGTTTGCCGATTTTTGACCCGCGTGATCTCCCGGTTTTGATCGCGCAAAGCCATGTCACCGACATCTTGATGGCCATGCCTACGGTGTCGCGCCAACGTCGCAATGCCATCCTTGCAGAGTTGGCGCCCTTGCGCGTATCCGTGCGCACTTTGCCGGGCATGAATGACTTGGCCACGGGTAAGGTGAGCCTGAGTGATATTCGGGAGTTGGACATAGATGATTTGCTGGGCAGGGAATCAGTCAAACCCAATGGGTTGTTACTTAACCGCAATACACAGAATAAGACCGTCTTAGTCACCGGAGCGGGCGGCAGCATTGGCAGCGAGCTCTGCCGACAAATCTTGCAGACTCGGCCCAAACAACTGCTGCTGGTCGAGATGAGTGAATTTGCGCTCTACCAAATCCATCTGGAGTTACTGGCACTGGTCAATCAGCGCGCAAAAGAGTTTGACGAAACGTCTGTGCAAGGCGCAGGCCACAATCCTATGCCTGAGGCCGAGGCACGCAGCAGCGAAGTAGAAATTGTCCCCTTACTCGCGTCGGTGTGTGATGAAGTGCGCATGCAAGAAATCATGGACACCTGGAGGCCGCATACGGTGTACCACGCCGCAGCCTACAAGCATGTGCCCTTGGTCGAGCACAACCCTGCGGAAGGCGTTCGTAACAATGTGTGGGGTACCCGTGTGTGTGCGGAAGCAGCTGCGCGCAACGGCGTGCGCAACTTCGTGCTCATCAGCACGGATAAAGCGGTACGCCCTACCAACATTATGGGCGCGACCAAGCGGCTTGCCGAGATGGTCTTGCAAGCATTGGCCGATCTCCATGCATCGGTTGCCGCGCAGGGCGGTGCAGCAAGCACTTCGCGCACTTGCTTTTCTATGGTGCGCTTTGGCAATGTTCTAGGCTCCAGCGGTTCGGTAGTCCCGCTGTTTCGCGAGCAGATTAAAAACGGTGGCCCAATAACCCTGACCCACGCTGACATCACGCGCTATTTCATGACCATTCCGGAAGCTGCGCAATTGGTTATCCAGGCGGGCGCTATGGGTGCCGGGGGAGATGTGTTCGTCCTGGACATGGGCCAGCCGGTCCGAATCATCGACTTGGCCCGGCGCATGGTGGAGTTGTCCGGCCTGACGGTGCGCGGCCATTCGGATCCGGAAGGCGATATAGAAATTGCGGTGACCGGACTGCGCCCAGGCGAAAAATTGTTTGAAGAATTGTTGATCGGTGAGAACCCCACGCCCACACAGCATGGCCGCATCATGAAGGCCAACGAACCATTCATAGCCTGGACGCAATTGCAGGAAAAGCTGGCCGCCTTGAGTTTGGCGACCAGTATGAACGATGTGCCCTTGATTCGCGGCTTATTGCAGCAGTTGGTATCGGGGTACCAGCCCAGTGGCGAAGTGGTGGACTGGGTGTATTTGGCGCAGGAGCGCGAAGCCTACGCCAACGAATAGCAAGCCTTGTACGGCAGCCAAGTCGATGGGTTGTCTTGCTAGGTGTCCGACAAAAAACCTACGGCTTAACGCCGCGCTGTCTGCGACGCAGCAGATACACCACAATCCCGATATTTAGCATATTCCAAGCCACGCCGTTTAAAAACGCAGCGTGATAGGAGCCCGTCAGGTCAAACACTTTGCCTGACATCCATCCCCCGGTGGCCATGCCCAGCATGGTGAACATAATCACCGTCCCCACCCGCGCTCCGATCTGCGTAGGCGCAAAATTTTCCCGAACGATTAGCGTGTAAGACGGCACGATGCCGCCCTGGAACAAGCCGAACAAAGCGGACACCAGGTAGAGCGACACCAGCCCATCGAAGGGTAAAAACATCAGCAACGCGGTGGCTTGCAATACCGAGCCGAGCAGCAGCGTGCGCAGCGCGCCAATGCGGTCGCAAATTGCCCCGGACAACAGGCGGCTGACGATGCCGCAGGCCAGCATCAACGAAAGCATCTCAGCACCACGCGCCGCGCCATAGCCCAGGTCGGTGCAATAGGCCACGATATGCACTTGCGGCATAGCCATGGCGATGCAGCAGCTAAAGCCCGCTACGCACAAGAGCACCGTGGCGCGCGCGGGCGATAAGCCAAAGGGCAGTTCCCGCGCTTGCGCGTCTGGGCTGGCACTTGGAGCGATGACTACGGCTGCTGGCCTGCGCCTTAGCAGTGGCGAGAGCAGCAGCATGCAGACCGCGCAAAACAAACCCACGCCCATATACGCCTGGCGCCAGCCCAGGGTCTCGATAAAGTGCTGCATCACCGGCGGCCAAATCGTTCCCGACAGGTAATTGCCACTGGCACAAATCGCTACCGCCACGCCGCGTCGCTTGGCAAACCACAGCGCGGTATCGGCCATCAAAGGCGCAAAGGCAATCGAGCTGCCCAGCAGCCCGATCAGCAGGCCATGCGCTAGCGCAAAACCCAAGATGCTGGTGGACGTAGATGCCAGCACAAAGCCCAAGCCCATGGCGCACGCGGCCACCACCAAGGGTCGAAACAAGCCGTATTTGTCCGCCATACGGCCCATCAAAATACCGCCGGCGCCAAAGCCGATCATCAAGAGCGTGTAGGGTAGGGCGGACTCCGCGCGGCCAATGCCAAACTCGGCCTGCACCGCAGGAATAATCACCGGCACCACCCACATGCCCAGATTACCCAGCGTCATCATCAACAGGCAAATACCTAAGCGGAACCAGGCGTAGGACGAATCAACTAAATCATCGCGGGCGTCTATCGCCGTAGGGCTTGCGGCTGCTTCAGGGACGAGTGGAGGCGTAGTCACGCTCCATTATGAGGCAGAGCCACCGCCCCAAAATTCTTCTGTGAGGCCCATTCGCAACAACCAAAATTTCGTCATTGCGAGGCCGCCAGCAGCGGCAATCCATGCCTTTGTGCTCAGCACAAATTAATTTCCGTAAAAAATGTACTCGTCCCCGGCACCTAATTTTTGCTTCAGCGTTTTATCGATAGCAATAGGCCCTGCGCCCAACGAGGGCCACATGGGCTTGCTTTGGGCCTTGTCCCAGGCCATTAAGTCCACTTTCATGCGCGCCAAGCGCTCGGGCTCGGACGCAGCCAGGTTGTTCTTTTCGGTAGGGTCCCTGGCCAGGTCAAAAAGCCAGTCTTTTTTCGGTTGCTCGGAGACTTGCAATTTCCAGTCGCCCGATCGCACTACGCGGTAGGTGTCGGTGCGCCAAAAAATATTCTGGTGTGGGCGGCCGCCGGCTTTTCCTTGCGCATAGGGCAGCAGGTTCACGCCGTCGATAGGCCGGTCTTTGGGTTCAGCTAGTCCGGCGGCAGCGGCGGCTGT
>Ga0209358_10001023_pt1 | contig 23073 bp, 18 predicted proteins | sample LauGreFa1BDMLBSN_2_FD_187574 | JGI IMG/M metagenome (GOLD analysis project Ga0209358, IMG submission 187574) | Freshwater lake microbial communities from Lake Michigan, USA - Fa13.BD.MLB.SN (SPAdes) (version 2) | ecosystem: Environmental > Aquatic > Freshwater > Lake | place: Lake Michigan, USA...
GCTCACGTAAGTTGGTGAAAATTAAAAAACACAACAAAGCACGAAGTGCTTTGTTGAAAGGGTTTGGGTACGCCCGCCATTTAGGAAGACGGCGTAATGAAATGAAGCCGGCAGTCCTGAATGGGAAAGGGTTTGGGTACGCCCCTCGTAGAAGTTAAGGAAGACGTTTTGAGCAAAGCGAAAAACGACAGTCCTGAAAGAAAAGTAAAAAAATTATAGAAAAACGGCGTAATGAAATGAAGCCGGCAGTCCTGAATGATAGTTCATCCTACCCACCCGCTGCAAATACATTCACTATTTGTTGGGTCAACTTAATCGCCCACTTGGTGTATTCTAATTTAGAAGGATGTAATGCATCCACCGCTAAATAATCAGTTTTAAATCCATCCACACGATACCCATCTGTGATATTTATAAAATTAGCGCCATAGGCTTTTGAGTATTTTTCACAAACTGCATTGTATTTATCAATCTCATTCGCTATCACGTTTCGATCTCTTCCCGAAGCAAATGGCGTAATTCCCCAATCAGGGATACTCATTATAAAAACTCTTTTTGGTTTATTTCCTGTTAATGCAATTGCTGATTTTAGTAAGGATAAAAACACAGGCTCATACTCACTCATTGGTTTTCCTTGGTATTGATTATTTACCCCAATTAAAATGGTCACAATTTGGTATGCTGCTTTTTTATCGGCGTTTGCTAAACCATTCTTTAAATCATCTGCAGTCCATCCATTTTTAGCAATGATTTGAAGAGAACTCATTTTAAGCCCTGCTCCTTTTAGTAATTGAAAAGTTTGATTGGGATAGCCATCCACTACATCAATGGAAGTGCCAATCGTATAAGAATCTCCCAACGCCAAATAATTAATTGAATCCGAATTGACGACAGCTGGATTAGGAATAACAATATTGACATCCGGCCCCACTGACTTAGTACATGAAATACATAACACAAAAAATGCAACCACATATATTTTATAGGGTTGCATTTTTAATATGTTGTTGAATCCTTTCACTACTTATCTAATGAATTTATCCAAGTTGCAATTTTACGCGCATCTGCTTCAGATACTTGTGGCATTGGCGCCATCGGTGTTGCATACTCAGGCCAGTTTTGTGGTTGTGGAATTTTAATCAGTTGTAAAATTTTATCCACTGAATATTTTCTTTTAGCTATTTCATTAAAACCTGGTCCCACTAATTTTTTATTAGGGTTATGGCAAGCCACACAAGTATTGCGAATCAATAATGGTTTAACTTGCTCATACGTCATCACTTCACCTGCTTTCACTTTTGCAACAGCTGCAGTCGCGATGGCTACATTCTTTGTACTCACTTCCTTTAATGATAAGCTCGGCCCATCAGGAATATTGTTCAACGTATAATAGGCAGTTGAATGCACTAATGAATACGAACTATCCTGATCCCTGATACCATCTAATGAAATTTTGTGGATATAGTATTGTCTTAAATCACCCACAATAATACGCACTGTTAATCCATCCTCAGATACTTTCACACCTTTCACAGGACATTTTTTTAAATTCACGGGAGGACTACCATATACTGGCGTATACTTATAATTAAAACTTTCTACTAAGTAAGAGGATAAGTTGGCTGCTTTTTTCTTGTCTATTGGTTTAGTAAATTCAATTTCAAAACCATCAGGCATTGCTTTCACTGTTTTCATTTCAAAAGGCATGAATGAGTTCCAATACAATCTTTGCATTCCTTCATTCGCTTCCCCTGCCGATCCCCATCCTCTGTTGGTTTCTCCTACAAATAAGGAGCCATCATTCGCCCATGACATACGCAATACCCCTGATTGAAATCCGCTTCTGAAATCCCAAGCACAGCCTTGTAATTCTCCTTTCACCTTTTCCATGAATACACGAGATATTTTACTTTGACCTTGGTCACCTACTAATAATTGTTCTTCAAAAGGGCCAAATACCCCTTTTGGTATTTTGACAATTTCAGAATTGGAAATACCCAATACCCCATGCGGCAACCATACGGTTGGCATTTGTAATTCTGGTACCTCTTTTTTAATGTCTGCTAATGTTTTGTATGATTCCTTTTCGATATTCTCTGGCTTTGCTCTTCTACCATCTTCACCAAATTCAACTCTTGGGTTTACTTTACTAAAAATAGCCTCCTGATTTAATTTCAAAGGCGAGTTGGGCATGTTGGTCCAAACAAGACCACCAGGGTTCCCTAAAAAAGCGCCTTTTTTAACTGGCATAATACTTCCTGATCCCACCCAATCCCCTTGGTTATCAGTATAAAATAATTCTCCATCAATCATGCTTATGCCACAAGGTGAACGAAGACCTGTTGCCCAGGGTTCCATTCTGCCATCTTCAAAAATACGAAGCGCCCATCCTCTCCATGGAACAAAGCTGGTACCTGACCACCACACATCGCCAAATCCTAAATTTAATGTTACAAAGAAGGAACCATCAGGCGCAATCTTTGGACCATAACTATATTCATGGTAATTACCTGATAAAGGCCAAGCATAAATAGTTTCAAAAATATCGGCTTTACCGTCCATATTCGCATCTTGCAAACGTGTCAACTCGCCTCTTTGTGCTACATACAAGGAACCGTTCTTGTATGCAATTCCTAATAACTCATGTAATCCAGAAGCAAACTTTCTAAAGTAAGGCTTGGGACTTGTCGGATTTTCTACAATATATACATCCCCTCTTCTTGTAGCAATCGCTAAATTGCCATCAGGCATGGTACATAATCCCCCCACTTCTAATAAAGTGCCTTCTGGAGATCTTAATTTATTGATCTTGAAAAAATCTTCTTCCTTTGGTGATTCTTGTGCGTAACTCATCGTTTGCATACCTAAAATAGCAACAAACAAAAAAAGTATATAATTTATTGTACGCATTGACTTTTTAAATTGATTTGATTTCATAAATGGTATGCTTAAAATAATATTGAATAAGTGATTTTATTTTGAATAGGCAGGATTAATTCCTTTTTGCCATTTTGTGTTCTAATAACTGGTTTTGCAGTTCCAATATCATCTAACTTTAAATAATAAGCATGATCGTCCATAATATAAAAGCCAGCAGAAACCTCATCAATGACATTGGCTGATGCCAATCTTACATACATTTGCTCTGCAGCATTTTTTAAAAGGATGGTTCTTTGAACACCTTGTCTATTCTCCAACATCCTGGTAATATCCGTCAATGAATTCCCATACATATTGTATTTAAATGAAGGGCGGTCTAATTCATCCAACACATACCCTTTTGAAATAAAGCCTGTACCCGTTGTATCTGAAACCCATGCAGCAGTTGGATTGGCTAATTTATTAATGGCTAAAGTAGGTGTGCCAAAATATTGTACAGCTCCTAATGGTTTAGATGATCCATCTCCTCTATCAATCCACATAGGACTTGCATCTAAAAAATCACCGCGCCAAACTTGTATCACCATTCCTGTATTTAAATCGTAGGTATAATTTACTTTTTCAGCAGTACCCACATTTACCGCATGAGTAACACGCTTGCTTCCCGGCAAATCCATAAAGCTTCTAAGAATTGTATTTTCCTTTGCTTCCACCAAAACTGGATCCTTAGTACTTAATTGTAATACTTTAGGATCGCTAATTACATATTCTCTTAAATTACTTGCACTTAATTTCAAGGAGATGGTCGCAACTTCAGATGCATAATATTTAGATAATATTAATTCAAATGGATATTCCCCTTTTTGTAATTTGATTGTTGTTTTTCCTCCTTTACGGTCATAAGGAAAAATAACTTTATTGTCAATTTTGATTGTCGCTGGACCTCCTTTTGAAACAAAATTAAAAGTAAACTCCCCTGATTCAGGTACGATTAACTTTCCTTTATACTGTGATAAATAAAAGTTTTTAGGTATTCCCTCCATATTCACCGTAATGTTTGGAATTGTTTTTTGCATCATCGGTTTCAACTTAGATACATCAGGCTCCTTTTCAAATCTTCCTTGAAATATATTTACACTCATTTCAGATAAAGAAGGTTTTTGATCAGGGAACTTGGTAACCACAATATTCTTAAATGCAACTTGACCATGATCGCCTTGTATTCTTAAAGCATCTTCCGCTATTTCATTTCTTGAAATGGAACCTGCGGTAGGTCCTGATAATTCAATATTTTCTTGAATCACTACACCGTTTAATTCCACTTTTAAAATTCTTGCATTTTCTGTTTTTACACCATTCACAAATCGAGGTGCTTGAAATGAAATTTTATAATGCTGCCATAAACCAGGCGCTTTACTTACATTTTGTCTTGGGGCACGACCATCAAATACTCTTTGTCCTTCGGGTCTTTTACTATCGTTACGTTCGTAAATACCACCCATATCAGTTGACCTAGGTTTAATGACGCCCCAACTATCTAATAATTGTATTTCATACCTGCCTTGTAAATAAATACCTGAGTTAGATTCCTTCGCCATCATGCAATCTAATTCAAGGTCAATATCCCCATGTTTGAAAATGGTAAATAAATCCTTACGCGCTGCTGAATCAGGTATATTAACGAGTATGCCAGTGCCTGGCGTAAAGCTAATATGATGACTCTTGTTAATATCAGCATATACGCTTCCTGCAATATGCCAATTAGCCGTAGGCTTATTAAATTCGCTCATCGTAGTTAAATTAAGCTTTGTTTGCGCAGTCAGGTTTAGGTTAATTAGTAGCGCAAAAATTGCTATACCAGATTTAAAGTAAGACACTACATTGATTCGAAAATTTGGATGATATCCCATATTCATTATTTTGAGTTAGCAATTTATGTAAAATACATTTAAAATCACTCCGCTTTTGTTATTAATACACACAAAAAAGCCCTCCCAATGTGATTGAGAAGGCTTTAATATATAATAATATTATTTTATACTAAATCAAAGCGATCTAAGTTCATCACTTTAGTCCATGCTGCAACAAAGTCATGCAAGAATTTTTCCTTAGCATCGTCGCATGCATATACTTCAGCCAATGCACGTAATTCCGAATTAGATCCAAATATTAAATCAACTCTTGTTCCTGTCCATTTAACTTTTCCAGTTGCACGATCAGTTCCTTCAAAGATGTATTGATGTGCATCGGTCGCTTTCCAAGTGGTTGAATAGTCAATTAAATGCGCAAAGAAATCATTGGTTAATACACCAGGTTGATTTGTAAATACACCGTGATTTGATCCATCAAAATTAGTATGCAACACACGTAACCCACCAACAAGTACTGTTAATTCAGGTGATGTTAAATTTAATAATTGTGCTTTATCAATCAACATTTCTTCAGGAGATATTAAAGTACGTGGTTTGATATAGTTACGGAATCCATCCGCAATAGGTTCTAACACCGCAAATGATTCAACATCTGTTTCGGTCTGTGATGCATCAGTACGACCTGGGGTGAAAGAAACTTTTATTTCATGCCCACCATCCTTCGCTGCTTTTTCAATGGCAGCAGCACCTGCTAAAACTATTAAGTCAGCAATGGATACTTGCTTTTCTGTATTTGCACTATTAAATGCATTTTGAATTGCTTCCAAAGCATCTAACACTTTTGATAATTGTGCAGGATTGTTTACTGCCCAAAATTTTTGTGGCGCTAAACGAATACGTGCACCATTTGCACCACCACGCTTATCTGATCCACGGAAAGTGGAAGCAGAAGCCCATGCAGTTGCAACTAATTCAGACACGGTTAAACCAGAAGAAATAATTTTTGTTTTTAATGCTGCGATATCAGAAGCATCAATTAATTTATGGGTAACTGCTGGTATTGGATCCTGCCATATTAAAACTTCTGCAGGAACTTCAGCGCCTACATAACGAGAACGCGGGCCCATATCACGATGCGTTAATTTAAACCATGCTCTTGCAAATGCATCTGCAAATTGATCTGGATTTTCATGAAATCTTTTTGAAACTTTTCCATAAGCTGGATCCACTCTTAATGCGATATCTGTCGTTAACATCGTTGGCGCATGTGTGATAGCTGGATCATGTGCATCTGGCACAGTACCTGCACCACCACCCGCTTTTGGCTTCCACTGATTTGCACCTGCTGGACTTTTTGTTAATTCCCACTCAAATCCAAAAAGATTATCAAAATAATTATTACTCCATTTTGTAGGCGTGGTTGTCCATGCACCTTCTAAACCTGATGTAATCGTATATTGTGCGTTACCTGTTCCATAGGTATTTTTCCAACCTGTACTTTGTTCTTCGATACTTGCAGCTGCAGGCTCTTTGCTTACATATTTACCAGGATCAGCCGCACCATGTGTTTTACCAAATGTGTGTCCACCTGCGATTAGCGCAACTGTTTCTTCATCATTCATTGCCATACGCGCAAAAGTTTCTCTAATATCACGTGCTGATGCGATAGGATCAGGATTACCATTTGGTCCTTCTGGGTTCACATAAATTAAACCCATTTGCACCGCAGCCAAAGGATTTTCTAAATCACGATCACCTGTATATCTTTTATCTCCTAACCATTCTCTTTCATTGCCCCAATACACATCTTCTTGTGGCTCCCAAACATCTTCTCTTCCTCCTGCAAAACCGAAAGTGTTGAATCCCATAGATTCTAATGCACAGTTTCCAGTAAGTATCATTAAATCAGCCCAAGATAATTTTTGACCATACTTCTTTTTGATCGGCCATAATAATAATCTTGCCTTATCTAAATTGGTATTATCAGGCCAACTGTTTAATGGCGCAAATCTTTGCATGCCCGCACCACCTCCTCCGCGACCATCTGTGGTACGATAGGTTCCTGCACTATGCCAAGCCATACGAATAAAGAAAGGGCCATAATGACCATAATCTGCAGGCCACCATTCTTGTGAATTCGTCATTAAATCAACAATATCTTTTTTTACTGCTTTTAAATCTAAGGATGCAAATTCTTTTGCATAATTAAATGAGTTGTCCATTGGATTAGACAATGTAGAATGCTGACGAAGAATATTTAATTTCAATTGATTTGGCCACCAGTCTTGGTTTCTTGTACCAGTTCCTGCACTCGGTTGTTTACCCGCAACTGCAGCAGGTCCTTTATAAGGGCATTTTGCCTCACCTGAGTTATTTGTATTGTTTTCCATAGGTATATTATTATAAATAGTTTGAGGTGTAAAACTACTAAAATAACTGCCTACTCAGTTATAAAAAACGGAAAAAATCATCAAAATGTTAATGAAAACAGGGGGGAAAATCTAATTCCCTCCAACAATTTTGCTGGTACTGCGATACAAATAATTTTCGTAGATATGTCGTCTTGCAAAACGATCTGGGGTATCTGAATTGACTAATTTTACATAAATCGCTTTGGGCACGCCATAATATTCATATTCATTGCCATCTGAGAAAACGACCCTTAATATTTCAGATTTGAATTCAAAATCATCCATACTGGCTTCGGAAATTGTTTTAGTGTATTCTGCAAAGGTAGCTTCATGCGTTTCTTTATGAACACTCACCAAAAAATGGTAAGAGGCAATTAGTTTAGCCGATTTGACTTCTGCTTCTTTTTTAGCATCCTCACTATCCTGAAATTTATCAGGATGCCATTCCATCATAATCTTACGATATACTTTTTTTAAGTCACTTAAGGTAGCCTTATCGTCCACCCCTAAAATCGCTCGATGTCTTTCAATTCGCTTCATATATGAATAATGTGGCGCGAAAGTACAACAATATATATGAACCAAAAAGCCCTTCCAGTTTTAACTGAAAGGGCTTAACCAAAACTCATTATTTCACAAATATTTCTAAATAAAGAAAGATTGTTTATTTCACTTCCTCAAACTGTGCATCTTCAACAGTATCGTTGTTTGCACCACCATTTGCTTGACCACCGTCAGCACCTGGCGCACCTGCTTCAGGTCCACCTGCACCCGCTGCTTGTGCTTTATAAATATCTTCACTTGCAGCAGTCCATGCAGTATTCATTGCAGCCAAAGCAGCTTCTACTTGTGTGATATCTTGCGCTTGATGTGCAACTTTTAATGTTTCTAAAGCAGTTTCAATTGGTGCTTTTTTATCAGCAGGGATTTTGTCGCCAAATTCCTTCAATTGTTTTTCTGTTTGGAAAATTAAGCTATCCGCTTCATTTAATTTTTCAACTCTTTCTTTTTCAATTTTATCGCTTGCTTCGTTGGCTTTTGCTTCGGCTTTCATTTTTTCAATTTCTTCCTTAGTCAAACCACTACCCGCTTCAATTCTAATTTTTTGTTCTTTACCTGTGCCTTTATCTTTTGCGCTTACGTTTAAGATACCGTTCGCATCAATGTCAAAAGTAACTTCAATTTGAGGAACGCCTCTTGGTGCTGGTGGAATACCATCCAAGTTAAACATACCCAAACTTTTATTTTGCGCAGCCATTGGACGCTCACCTTGAATTACATGAATTTGTACTCCTGGTTGATTGTCACTCGCTGTTGAATATACTTCGGTCTTTTTTGTAGGGATCGTTGTGTTTGAAGAAATCATCGTTGTCATTACACCACCCATTGTTTCAATACCTAAGTTCAATGGAGTTACATCTAATAACAATACATCTTTTACATCACCAGTTAAAACACCGCCTTGGATACCAGCACCAATTGCAACCACTTCATCCGGGTTTACAGAACGGTTTGGTTTTTTACCAAAGAATTTTTCAACCAACTCCTGTACTTTAGGAATTCTTGAAGAACCTCCTACTAATATTACTTCATCAATTTGAGAAGTGGAATAACCTGCATCTTTTAATGCAGCTTCACAAGGCTTCAAACATCTTGCAAATAAATTATCCGCTAATGATTCAAACTTTGCTCTTGATAATTTTAACACTAAGTGCTTAGGAACACCATCCACTGCAGTGATATAAGGTAAATTGATTTCTGTTTCAGAAGAAGAACTTAATTCAACTTTCGCTTTTTCAGCAGCTTCTTTTAATCTTTGTAAAGCCATTGGATCTTTTCTTAAATCAATCGCTTCTTGTTTTTTAAACTCATCCGCTAAAAAGTCCATAATCACTTTATCAAAATCATCACCACCCAAATGCGTATCACCATTTGTTGATTTTACTTCAAATACGCCATCTCCTAAATCCAAGATAGAAATATCAAAAGTTCCACCACCTAAATCAAATACTGCAATTTTTTGCTCAAGATTTTTCTTATCTAAACCATAAGCCAATGCAGCAGCCGTTGGCTCGTTTACAATTCTGCGAACATTTAAGCCAGCAATTTCACCCGCCTCTTTAGTTGCTTGGCGTTGTGCATCATTAAAATAAGCAGGCACAGTAATTACCGCATCTGTTACTTCTGTACCTAAATAATCTTCCGCAGTTTTTTTCATTTTTTGTAAAACCATTGCTGAAATTTCCTGAGGCGTATACATACGATCATCGATCGCTACACGAACTGTATCATTTTCACCTTGTACTATTTTATAGCTCCAGTGACTTTTTTCTTCTGAAACTTCATTAAAACGACGACCCATAAAACGCTTCACACTTGAAATGGTGTTTTCAGGGTTAGTAATGGCTTGACGCTTAGCAGGATCCCCTACCTTACGCTCCCCATTTTTCAAAAACGCGACTACCGACGGTGTAGTTCTACGTCCTTCGTCATTGGCGATAACTACTGGTTCACCACCCTCCATAACTGATACGCAACTATTTGTGGTACCTAAGTCAATTCCTATTATTTTTCCCATAATGCTTGATTTTCAATGTTTAATTACTCTATTGTAGACAATCATTATGCCATTGGCAGTTAGGTGCAAATTTGTCATAAATGGCAGTAAACCAGCCTTATTCAGGCTCTGAAATGGCATATTTTTAAAATAAAGGAGCAGAAAAGTCAGTTATTAAGGCCGAATAAAGATGGATACAACCACCTTAGGTATCAGACGCGACTGACTTGAAAGTGAAATTTTTCTGGCTGGTATAGCTAAATATGACCACAAAAAAGGTGGTGACAATTTTGGCAAAGGTTGGGTACCAACCTAAATAATCAACAAATAACTTCAAAAAGATATAGTTTAAAACAATACAGCCAAATACCACAAAAAAGTATTTCATCAGCTGTTTCCTTTTAGGCACTGCAGTTTCCTGAAATACCACATACCTGCTTAAATAAAAACCTATAGGAAAAGTGATACAAAAACTTATGATAAAGGAAGCAATATGGGGGCTGATACTTAAACCTGCAAAGTGAATAAGCTCCTTGTGTAAAATGTAATTATAGGAGACAAAGAATAATAAGATATCTAGTACAGTATTAGCACCGCCACAGGCTGCATACCTGAATGTTTTCAATGACATTAGTTTTTGAAAAACCGGGTAAACCCAATCAATCAATTTAAGAATGATTTGACTAATTATTTCATGCAGTTTTAACATGTATGCACAAAGGTAATCTTAATTAATTACTTTTGCAGGAGGCAACCCTACTTTATGAATTTGATAACTAATTTAAAGCAGTCCACTTCAAAATGTATTAATACATTATATGGTGTAAATATACCAGCAGATCAGGTATTGGTGAATGCCACCAAACCTGAAATTGAAGGTGATTATACCATTGTATTATTTGCATTTGTAAAACAATTAGGAAAAAGTCCAGATGCTTTAGGAAATGAACTAGGTGCTGCAATGATGGCTGATATGCCAGGGGTACTGACCCAATTTAATATTGTCAAAGGTTTTTTAAACTTTACCATCAGTAATGATTATTGGTTTGATTTAATCAATGCCACGGATCCAAATCAATTAGTACCTGCTGCTGAAAACAAACAAAAAATTATGGTGGAGTATTCCTCCCCAAATACAAATAAGCCATTGCACTTAGGACATTTAAGAAATAATTTTTTAGGTTGGAGTATTGCTGAAATTTTAAAATTACAAGGACATGAAGTTTTTAAAACTTGTATTGTAAATGACCGTGGTATTCATATTTGTAAAAGCATGATTGCTTGGCAAAAATTTGCGAATGGCGCAACCCCTTCGGATACCCATCAAAAAGGAGACCATTTTGTAGGCGATTACTATGTCAAATACAATGATGCTTATAAAGCAGAAGTTGCTGCGTTAGTTGCTGGTGGCATGTTATTAGAAACTGCTGAAAAGGAAGCCCCCATTTTAAAAAGCGCGCAAGCCATGTTGTTGCAATGGGAACAAGGCGATGCGGCGACTATTGATTTATGGAAAAGAATGAATGCATGGGTTTACGAAGGATTTGAGGTGACTTACAATAAAATAGGTTCGGACTTTTTAAAAACCTATTACGAAAGCAATACCTATTTATTAGGCAAAGAATTGGTGGAAGAAGGTTTAACAAAAAAAGTATTTTTTCAAAAAGAAGATAGTTCAGTTTGGATTGATTTAACCGTTGATGGATTAGACGAAAAAATTGTGCGTCGTAAAGATGGCACTTCCGTTTATATGACGCAGGATATTGGACTTGCCCAATTAAAACAAAAAGAATTTAATACGGATGCAAGTATTTATGTTGTGGGGGATGAACAAAACTATCATTTTAAAGTATTAAAATTAATTTGTCAAAAGCTACAATTACCTGCAGCGGATGGCATATATCATTTAAGCTATGGCATGGTAGAACTCCCTACTGGTAAAATGAAGAGTCGCGAAGGCACTGTAGTGGATGCAGATGATTTGGTGGATGAAATGATTAATATTTCGAAAGAAAAAACGGAAGCCTTGGGTAAAGTGTCTGATTTCACGCCAGCGCAACTTGAAGAATTATACAATACCATAGGATTAGGCGCACTTAAATTTTTCCTTTTAAGGGTTGATCCTAAAAAGAAAATGATATTTAACCCAGAAGAAAGTATCGACTTCCATGGTTTCACGGGTCCATTTATTCAATACACACACGCGCGTATTAAGAGCATTTTACGTAAAACGGGTACTGCAGTAACACTAACGGCAAATGAATTATTGCCCTTGGAAAAACAATTAGCTATTGAACTATCGCTATTCCCGGCCATCATTAACGAAGCTGCCGACAATTTAGATCCTTCAAAAATTGCGATTTATGCTTTTAATTTAGCAAAATTGTTCAATACCTTCTATACGGAACATTCTATTGCAAATGCAGATTCAGAAACGAAAAAGCAATTGAGAATAAAAATTGGAATTTTAACTGCTGCTACATTACAAAAAGCAATGGGCTGTTTGGGAATTGCAGTACCAGAACAAATGTAATGCTTACCTTAAAAATGATTTCGATTAAATTTCATTTTAGCTTCGCTTTAAATTATAATTACGCTTCGCTATAAAATCAGATTAACTACGCTTCAACTTTGAATTGTTATACACTTCTGGTGTTTCCTCTTCAAACCCCCACTGCGTTAATAATTCATCCATTTGCTGCTTAGGAAGTGTGGCTTGCTTATAATGTCCCGCGTTCATTTTTTGTCGCATGGCTTCATAAATACTCACTGCACATGCTACTGATATATTTAAGCTTTGTATAATACCCATTTGTGGGATAATAAAATTACCATCTGCTAAATTTCTAAATTCTTCTGTCACACCTGCATGTTCATTGCCAAAAACCAAGGCAACGGATTCTGTAAATTTAATATCATGCAAACTCACCGCATCGCTTGACAAATGGGTGGTTAATATTTTTGTGAAATTTTTTCTTAACGCTGCAACACATTCTTCCAAATTATCAAATTCATGAATGGTCAACCATTTTAGTGCACTACTACTGCTGCGATATCCCCATTTTTTATGTCTTGGTATTTTAGTGGTAAGCACATACACATCCTGAATACCCACTGCATCACAGGTACGCATTACAGCAGACACATTATGCGGATCCTGTACATTCTCCAATACCACCGTCAAATTGGCTTGTCGCTTGCTTAAAACATTTAATAATTTACTAGTACGTTCTGGTGTCATAAAATTTATTTCAAATAAACTATTTATTTTTTAAACGGCATACGATACTGCACACCCAATCCTGGCCTAACTAATGGTGCAATTTTACCACTACTTTGCGCAAAACTAAAATCAAGCCCTACGCCATTTAGTTCGGTCATTAATAAAGGTCCGTCCATATCCACATAATCTAATTGGGGCAAAAACTGTGCAATTGCAGCAGAGCCAATTACACTCTCATTCATACTACCCATCATTACTTTCAATCCCAAACCTTTGGCCTCCTTGATCATTCTTAATGCCGGTGTTGGTCCACTACATTTGGTTAACTTAATATTGATCCCATGAAAATAATTTGCACAAGTGGCAACATCCTTTTCAAATACACAACTTTCATCCGCGAATAAAGGAAGGACAGATTGCTTTTTCAATTCCGCCATACCTTCCCAATTATCTTTGGCCAAAGGTTGTTCTATTAATTCAACGCCTAACTTGGCAAATGCAGGTATTTTAACCAAGGCTTCTTCTACAGTCCAACCCGCATTGGCATCTACGCGCAAAGGTACAGTAGTATGTTCGCGTAATTCAGTTAACATTTCAATATCGTAATCAGTACCCACTTTCACTTTATATATTGGCCAAGGATGCGCATTCATTTTTTCCACCATCTTTTCAATTGGATCTATTCCTAAAGTATAATCACAGATGGGCGTTGGCGTGCTATTATCCCAAGTAGTATGCCACATTTCATGAAGGGGTTGCTTTTTCATTTGTCCAAACAAATCCCAACCTGCCATATCTAAAGCACATACTAAAAATGGATCCTGGGGAAATAAGTGATGTAAGAAATGCCAAAATCTTTCTGGATCAATCAACGCAAATTTTTCAATAAGTTTTCTTTGCTTTTCTAACTGTTCCATCATCCCTTGCACAGTTACATTATAATATACAATGGCTGGCGCTTCTCCATAGCCTACCCAATTGCCTAAAGACAATTTAACCATTAAGCTATGCTGATGTGTTTTAGTCCGACCATTTGAAATGGTGAAAGGATACTCGAAAGGTAATTGCTGTTCCCAAAATTCTAATTGCACTAATCTATTTTTTTGCTAAGATACAAAACATTAGCGTCCACTTGATTGGATGGTCTTTTTCCATTCCTTATTAAATTCATCTTGTTTTAATAAGTTTTCAAGGGTGATATGCATTCTGTAGCGCCAATAGTGTTTTGGATTTGCAGGCACATTGATTTGCTCCTCTTTTGGATTATTTCTTCGAATGGTAGCATCCACGCCTAAAAAGTCCTGCAACTGAAAAATGGCCCACATGGCGGGTGAATATAAATGCTGTGCTAAAATTGCTTTATTTATCCAAGGTTCACAAAATTCAGGTGCTTGTCCCTTTTGCCCAATTTCATGATTAAAAAATTGTTGGGTTTTATTTTTATCTTCCTCCCACCATCCGCGAATAGTACTTGTGTCATGTGAGCTTGGCGTAACCACACTTAAATAAGGAGCGTCCGTAGGATGAAAAAATGTTTTATTACTTGCCTTAGGCATCCGCTGTACTTCCAAGCTTAACATACCTAATTGGCGCAACACATCTGGCACACAATTGGGTACTAATCCTAAATCCTCTCCACAAATCAACATATTTGTTGATTTTTTTAGCATCGGTAATTTATTTAAAGCTTCCTTTTCCCATGCTTTATCTTGACGTACAAAAAAATAATTTACATACAAATCACGTAAAGCATTTTTTGATTTTTCATCTAAATTTTGAAAGGACAAAGTCCCCTCCATATTAAATCTAAAATGATAGGCATGTGGTTCATCCCCTTTGAACAATATCACATTGCTTATTAAATTATATAACCCTTGTTGCATTTTCAAATGCCACTCATCATTGGGCAAAGTTTTAAAATATGCTTCGACTGATCTTTGCGTTAAAAAATTTGAGGAAAGTTCATACTTCCCATCATGCAACGCATTTACAAAATGTTGCTTTGCATAATCATTATCATAACCAAAATAGGTAAACAAAACAGCTTCATTAATGAATGGTTTGGTATATCTATCCATATCAGCTGAAATGCCTTTTTTATCTAGCTCCTGCTGCGCAATTGGTATTGCCGGCACAAACCTCCCCATGATACCCTCTACTTGATCCATTGGAATACTCCAAATTCTAAAAAAACCAAGAATATGATCAATCCTAAATGCATCAAAATAAAAACTCATTTGCTCAAAGCGTAATTTCCACCAACTATAATCATTGGATGCCATTACTTCCCAATTGTAAGTTGGGAATCCCCAGTTTTGTCCTTTTACTGCAAAATCATCTGGCGGTGCGCCTGCTTGCATATCCATATGAAATAAATCAGGATGTTGCCATGCATCAGCACCATATCGGTAAACACCAATAGGGATATCTCCTTTTAATACGACCCCATTTTCATGGGCATATTTTGCACTCTCACTCAATTGTACATGCAAATGGTATTGTACAAAATAGTAAAAAGCAATATCATGATATGTTTTAGATTTTGCACCAGTTAATTGATCAACTTCTTTTTGATCGAATTTTGAATACGTTGGCCAAGAATTAAAATCGACAGTCCCATGCAAATCTCTTAAATAGGAAAATGCGCTATAAGAAACCAACCAGTGTTCATTTTGTTTAAAAAACTTTTTAAATCCAGCAGTAGCTAAATCCTTCTTCCCATTCTCTTCATAAATTAATTTTAGCAATTGCCATTTTAATTGCATCACCCCATCATAATCAATCTCAGGCATTGCATTTAATTCATTCATTTGTTTTTGAAAAGGTGCAATTAAATTAGTTTGGTCTTTTTTAATCACTTCTTGTAACCTTAAATACATGGGATGTAAAGCAAAAGCAGAAATGGCTGCATAAGGATAAGAATCCAACCAAGAATGAGTGGCAGTAGTATCGTTCAGTGGCAAAAGTTGAATTAGTTTTAGCCCAATTTTCTTAGACCAATCCACTAAATACTTTAAATCAGAAAACTCTCCAATACCTGCACTTTGATTTGAACGCAATGAAAAAACAGGAATCGCAACGCCCGTTCCTTTCCATTTTGTATTTAATAATTGTGCAAATCCATCATTAATTATCGCCAACTGATCTTTTGTAATTGATTTTGGCAAAACCCTATTTGTTCCATCTTCAAAACAAACAAATTCATTTTTCGAAATATCAAAAACGCCATATTTATATTCAAATGGGAATGCTGCCTTCTCTAAATCCATACTCACTTCAAAATAAGGAGCTTCCATAATTTTAGTGAGCAAAATTGGATTTTTCACATCCCATTTTCCTAATTCCTTGGAAGCCCCAACAATACACAAAGTTTGATTTGTTTCAATTAATGGCGCCTTAACTCTAAAAATATGTGTGGTGTTTTTTTGAATACCATTGGATGGTTTTTGCTTTAATGTAGGTGGTAGCAAAACATTAATAAACGGCTCTGTATAAAAAACATTCTCTATGTAACCTGTATAATTCCATGCATCCATTAATACCAAACTGCTAGTGGTTACCCTATTAGGATTAAATACCTTATCATTTCCCCAATCATAAACCCTAGTTCCATCTGGATTTAAAATGAAATAATGGTAAGTGATTTTATCAAATGCTTGATAATCACTAAAATCCAAATGTAAACCCCAATAAGAATCGTTTAAAAATTTAAGCGGAATGGCCTTTTCAATCAAATTATCCCCTAATAGTGGATGATCCCCATAAACATATATTACCTGTCCATAGGTCGTTTGATATTTTAAATGAAAACAAACCTTCTTTAAAGCACTAATATTGTCTAAGGTTATTTTCAAATCTGACTTTTCATATTCCACAGGCTGCATATCAATCTATTTTGCAATTCAATCGTTTGGTCTTAATTTGTATCAAGCGGCATAAAGATAAAAAAATAGTGTGTAAAACGAACACATTAAAGTAAAAACTTCATATAATTTGAATCATCAAGCACAAATATTGGTATATTGCTTATTATCAAGCCCTTAGCGCATATAAATGGATAAAATTGTAATATATACAGATGGTTCCTCCAGGGGAAATCCAGGACCTGGGGGTTATGGGGCACTCTTGATTTGGGGAGAGAAAATGAAAGAACTTTCAGGTGCCTACCGTAAAACCACCAACAATCGCATGGAGTTATTAGGGGTAATCAAAGCCCTACTTTCTATTAAAAAAAGAGAATTGCCCATTCACATATATACAGATAGCAAATACGTTGTGGAATCGGTGGAAAAAAAGTGGTTGGACAATTGGATCAAAACCGACTTTAAAGGAGGTAAAAAAAACAAAGATTTGTGGTTACAGTACCATAAAATTGCGGGCCCATTTACGATTAAATTTCATTGGGTAAAAGGACATGCCAACAACCCTTTCAACAATCGATGTGACGAATTAGCGACCCAGGCTGCCGATAACGGTCCTTGGGAAATTGATGCTGCATTTGAAGCAGCGCAAGCTTAAATGTAGTTGATTAAAGACACAGGAAAATCACAAACTACCTTAGTAAGAAAATTCACATTGAATTTGGAGCACTTAGAAAATTAAGGTTCCGAATTAGACCGTTTTAAATTGTGGCACTATTAAACGGAAGCTGCCAAATAAAACGCCACCGAATACTAAAGTACCTGCAACACTATATGGATAAAATGGCAAACCATCCACCATTGTTTGCACGAGTCCGGTCATATTTAATGCATGATGATACCCACCCCCTTGCGCCCAAACTAAAAAGTTAGACACTAAAAAATATACAGTGGGTGCAGCTAAAAAGCCAACAACGAATTTTGAAACTTTATTGTTTTGTAATCCAAAACCAAATACTGCAGTACCTGCAATTAAAACATAATTTAATAATTGACCGCTATAAAACCCTTCCATTGGTGACAAATGGTAAATGAATAATACTTGGTACAACAAATCTGAAATAAACATAGATAAGATAGGCAACAAAAATGCATATTGTTTTTGTTTAGAAAACAAAGATCCTCCAAATAATGCAATTGCAATTTGTGGTGCAAAACCATAAGGACGTCCTGGCATTACACGATATAAAGCACTTGTTGCAATCATGATCACTAAGGCAATAATTATTTGTTTATTTAACTTCATCGTTGTTGTTTTTCTATGGGTTTATCCTTTACCAATTATGATTTAATTGAGTTAGGATTTCAAAAATAAGGATTCAAATTAACATTGCAGAATTTACATTTTCCTCAAATGTGAATAACCTTATGGGACAAATGCCTTAAATAATACAGAATCGCTATAGGCAGTCATTACAACCGATTGTCCTGCAGGCAACATAGCCACTTTGCCTGCTTTCAATAGGATATCCTCCAACTGAATATCGCCTTGGTACAACAATAGCATTTCTAATCCACTAGTATGAATTGTGTAAGTTTCCCCCTTCGTAAGGGCAATTTTTGTTAAACCAAAATCGGGCACTGGGCAAGGATAGGCTATTTCAATTTCATTCAAAGCCTCCCCTTTTAAAACATTTGGATAGGTAGGAATAAATTTCACTTGTTGAATAAGCTCATTTACATCTACATGTTTGGTGGTTAATCCTCCCCTTAAAACATTGTCACTATTTGCCATCAACTCAATATTCTGACCTTCCAAATAAGCATGTAATAATCCCGCTCCTTGAAAAACACCCTCGTATTTAGCTACTTGTACAATGTTTAAAATATAGATGGAAAAAATACCTTTGTCAATATTTTTTTCTGGCACATGACCCTCATAATATTTATTCGCCCACCAATGCGGATGTGACTTATCTACTGAACCACTTTTTACGGAACGCACCGCATCCAACATTAATGGCTTTAAAATATAATCAGCATCCTCCGCAGAAAGCTGCATAAAAAAACGATACAGCGCTTCATAATCTCCGCCCTTAAAATGTGCTTGCAAAGAATTAAATTGAAGAATCTCTTTTAATCTAGCTTCAAGTAATTCAGGTGCTAAAAATCCGTGCAATAACCAAAACTCACTCAAGGCAACCATCACTTCCGGTTTGTGGTTTTTGTCTTTGTAATTTCTTACCGTTGCATTCAAATCAATGCCAGCTGCCTCCTCCTTTTCATACCCCAATATGGCATTTTGTTTGTTTGGATGCGCTTGAATGCTTAGCATATTAGCAACATCTAACACTTTATATAAATAAGGTAGTGCACCAAAATTTGCTAGCGTTTTTTCTCCCAATAGCATTTTCCCCTCATCGGCTAACATTTTATCTAATAGTACTACACCCTGCTCCGTTGTAATTTCGGCAACCGCCGCAGGATGCACCCCCATCCAATATTCCGCATAAGGTTCATTATTTGGATTATCCACTCCCATTAAAGCAGGAATAAATTGGGTGCCTCCCCAATCATAATGCCGATGCTTTCCTTGTAATTTATACGCTTTTTGCATGTAATATATTCCGATAGGTTTACGCTTAATACTCGATTGTTATGAACAACAAAGATACTGGGTTTTTGGGCGAAAACATAACCGCACAATACCTAACCCAAAACGGATTTGAAATTTTACATAGAAATTGGCGCTATAAACATCTTGAAATTGATATTATCGCATTTAAAGATGGGATACTCCATATTATTGAAGTTAAAACCAGAACAGATAACCAATTTGGCTTTCCTGAGCAAGCCATCACTGCAAAAAAAATGCAGTTTTTAAAAAATGCGGCAGCCCATTACCAATATGAATATCCGCAGTGGAAATATATACAATTTGATGTTGCTGCATTATTGCTGACTCCTTCAAAGGAGTGGGATTTACTATTTATAACCGATGTTTATTTTTGATTTTTTTTCTTAGGTTTTAAATGTTAAATTGTAGTAACATTATCGCGCCTACCCAAAATTTATTTTATGAGCAAGATTAAATCAAATAAAGCACTGATTACAGGCGGCGCTTCAGGTATTGGAAAGTTAATGGGATTGCAATTATTACAAAAAGGGCTTTCCACTTTGGTTATCTGGGATATTAATGAAACCTTACTTCAATCAACCGCATTGGAATTTAAAAAAATGGGTTACGAAGTTTATATCTATTTAGTGGATGTTATGAATACTGCGCAAGTAATAAATACAGCCGCCCTGGTAAAAAAAGAAGTGGGCAAAATTGATATACTAATTAACAATGCCGGCATTGTCGTTGGAAAATATTTTATCGATCATACACATGAGGATATTGACAAAACCATCAATATCAACTGTAATGCGTTGATGCATATCACTAAAGAATTTTTAGGTGACATGATGCATACAAAACAAGGGCATATTGTTAATATTGCTTCTGCTGCTGGCATGGTGAGTAATCCAAAATTGAGTGTGTATGTGGCAAGTAAATTTGCGGTGATTGGCTGGAGCGATTCCTTGCGACTTGAAATGGAAAAAGAAAAAACAAATGTAAAAATTACAACTGTGACTCCTTTCTTTATTAGTACAGGTATGTTTGAAGGTGTCAAAAGTAATATTGTCCCTATTGTGAAACCCCAAAATGCAGTCAATAAAATAATTAGGGGTATTGAAAACGATCGGCTTTATGTTCGTATGCCGGGGATTGTAAATTGGGTTTATTTCGTCAAAGGCATATTACCTGCGCGATGGTTTGATATCATTGTGGGTAAATGGTTTGGCATGCACGCCACCATGAATGAGTTTAAAGGCCGACAATAATGGAAAAATTATTGTAGCAAGGCTTGCATCTTCTCCACCATCTTATAAGTGGCAGGACATAACTCCACATTTTGTTTGTGCACATGCACATAATCCGGCATCTTCTTTTTGGTTAGGTGAGGGAAACCAGCACAATCCGCAGGACGCACTTCATAGATATCACACTTATGCGTTTTCAAATTCAAAAATTGACATGGATTTAATTTATTCAACCAATCATTATCTTTCTTATCATAATGAAGCCACTTTTCTTTAAACTCCTTTGGTGTTGTATTTAAATGCGCTGAAATTCTTTTTATGTCCGTAGGTGTAAATGTAGGTGTCATTGTTTTACAACAATTTGCACAGCTTAAACAATCTACCTCCTGCCAAACTTCTTTATTCATTTTCTCAGCACTCGCTTCCCATGCTTTTGAATTATGCTTACTTGTTTTAGTTAAAAAAGATTTTAATTGTTTACCGTTGTGTCTTACTTTCTGCTTAAATGACCTTAAATTTACTTTCATATAATGTTTAATGTGAAATGGAATCAGACGCGAAATAAAATCATTATAACTTAACTATCAAATCTATTATATCAGTATCATGCATTGGACTGTCTATAAAAAAGGATTTAAGGCTTTTTTACAACTTGAAAAATCATTAAGTGATCATTCGGTAGAAGCATATTTAAGAGATATTGATAAACTATCCGACTATTTAGTATCCATAAACGCCCCTGTAAGTCCGGCGGATGTTACCTTACAACATTTGCAATCATTTATGCAATGTATTGGTGAAATGGAGATGGCCCCCACTTCACAGGCTAGAATAATTTCTGGAATCAAATCTTTTTTTAAATATTGCTTGTTGGAACAAATTTGCACTATTAACCCGACCACCTTACTCCCCACACCTAAAACCAGAAGAAAACTTCCTGATGTATTAAGCTTTGAAGAAATTGAACAAGTAATTGCGCAAATAGATTTGAGTAAACCAGAAGGCGGTCGTAATAAAGCTATTTTAGAAACTATGTATAGTTCGGGATTAAGGGTGACTGAAGCTATCAATTTAAAAATCTCCTGCCTCTACCTAGATGTTGGCTTTATAAGAGTAATAGGCAAAGGAGATAAAGAAAGATTAGTCCCAATTGGCGCTGATGCTATTAAATTCATTAAACTATACAAGGATACCATTCGTGTTCATCAAACGCCAGCCAAGGACAACGAGGATATATTATTTTTAAACAACCGCGGCAAAGGGCTGAGCCGGGTCATGATTTTCTATATCATTAAAGATTTAATTAGGAAAGCAGGAATTACCAAGTCCATATCGCCACATAGTTTCCGGCACTCATTTGCCACCCATTTGGTGGAAGGTGGCGCCGATTTAAGGGCAGTTCAGGAAATGCTTGGCCATGAAAGCATCACCACTACTGAAATTTACACTCATTTAAATAGGGAATTCTTGAGGGATACCCTAGATCGATTCCACCCTGCATTTCAAAAAAATAACCTATAATTCCCTAAAAAATATCTAGGTTTGTTGTCTAAAATTATAACAATGAAAAAAATACTTTTTATTATTGGGACTTTTATGAGTTTGGTTGCAGGCGCACAAGTAAAAATGCCCGCTGCCAGCCCAACACAAACATTAATTCAGGATTTTGGCTTAGGTAAAATTGAAATTGTATATTCAAGACCAAGTTTAAAAGGACGCGCTGTTTTTGGTAAAGGAACTTTACTTGCTCCTTTTGGGCAAGTTTGGCGCACGGGTGCAAATGGCGCAACAAAAGTTACTTTTTCTGATGCAGTAACAATTGGTGGTAAAGTATTACCAGCTGGTGCCTATGGTTTATTTACCATCCCAGGTGAAAAAGAGTGGACCATTATCTTCAACACAAATTCAAAAGGCTGGGGAAGCTTTGAATACAAAGAAGCAGAAGATGTGGTAAGATTAACTGTTAAGCCTGAATTGACAAGCAACACCACAGAAACATTTTCAATTGGTGTTGGAAACATAACGCCTGAAACGGCTACGATTGGTTTGAAATGGGGCAAAGTCCTAGTTAATATACCTGTATCTACAGATATTAAATCAACCATTCGCAAACAAGTTGAAGCGACACTTGCAGCTTCTACTGTAAATTCAAATGCTTATTCAGCTGCGGCTAATTTTTATTTCGACATGGATAAAGATTATGCAAAAGCTTTAGCAAATGTTAATAAAGCAATTGAAACAAATGCAAAAGCATATTGGTTGTTTTTATTAAAAGGTAAAGCGCAAAAAGCGTTGGGTGATAAGGCAGGTGCTAAAGAAAGTGCAAATACTTGTATTAAGTTAGCGACCGATGCAAAAAATGACGACTATATTCGTTCTGCGAATGAAGTATTGGCAGGTTTAT
>Ga0209358_10001025_pt1 | contig 23042 bp, 32 predicted proteins | sample LauGreFa1BDMLBSN_2_FD_187574 | JGI IMG/M metagenome (GOLD analysis project Ga0209358, IMG submission 187574) | Freshwater lake microbial communities from Lake Michigan, USA - Fa13.BD.MLB.SN (SPAdes) (version 2) | ecosystem: Environmental > Aquatic > Freshwater > Lake | place: Lake Michigan, USA...
TATGTCAGTATATAATATTATTAAATCAAAATACAATATATACTGGAATATTTTGTATTATTAAACTGGTAATAAATATTAAATTTTTTTAATAAATTATATGTAAGAATATTTTTATTATTTTTAAATATCTAATGATTTAATAATTTTAAATTTTTTTTTGTATATATAAAAATATTAATAAATATTAATTATGGTAATAAATAATATATTTTTTTACAGTAATAAAAATAATAGACTAAATATAGTATAATTCTTTTGTCTCATTATACTTTTAATTTTTATATATTTATATCATTAAATATAAAAATATATTATAAAAATATAAAAAATTTGAAAGTTATATAAAGAGATAGTTAGTTATATTAATTACAAAGTTATATATAAATTAATTATATTAACTTAGATTAAAATCAAATTAAAATCATTTAAAGTCAATTAAACTAAATTAATTAAAATGGATTCTATTATTCTACCAGCTCAACTTGATGTTAAAAATATTAAATATGGTAATCCACGAACATTGGATAATGGAGGAAAAATGATTTATCTATCATTTAACAATGCACCAATTGTATTACAAACACCTGAAATGATTGCACCATTTGGACTATCTAAATGGGACAATGATAAAGGTGAATCAACATCAACAAAATATTCATTAAATCTATCATTTAAAGGTATGGATACTCGTCCAGTACTAAAAACATTCTATGATAAAATGTCAGAATTAGATGAAAAACTAATTGATGATGGTCAAATAAATTCATTTGATTGGCTTAAAAAGAAGGGTGTATCAAGAGATGTTGTTAAAGAACTTTATACAAAACTTGTTTCATATCCAGTTGATAAATCAACTGGTGAAATTAGTACAAAATATCCTCCAACATTTAAGCTATCTATTCCATGGAAAGATGGTGCTTTCCAATGTGAAGTTTATGATTCAAAAAGAAAACTAGTAGATCTTCTATCTTTGGAAACAAAAGGAGCAAGAGTTACAGCTATTATTCAATGTTTGGGACTATGGGCAATTGCAGGTAAATTTGGATGTACATGGAAAGTTATTCAATTGAAAGTTGTTCCCCCTGCATCTATTAAAGGATTTGCATTTAAACCAGATACCGATAAAGCAATTACTGATGATACTGATGATGACACTGATCATGAAAATGATGATACTGTAAATAAAGATGAAAAATCAAATACACTAATTGATTCGAGTGATGATGAAGATGATTTGGATGTTAAACATTAATTATTTATGATTATTATTTTATATAATTAATATGGTTATTTATATTATTTTTTTAATTATATTAATTAAAATATAATGATAAAAGATGAAGTACCTTTATATGTTGATATGCAAATTGGAGATTTTGCATATTTCATGTTTAAAGAAAATATTAATAATGCTATTATTGAATTATCATTAGAAGGAATAGAAAATAATAAAGATTTATTTTTTTTCTTTGTTGATTTATTATGTAAAGGTTTAGTATTATTATATGGTAAAGATAATCGTATAGAATTAAATTTATTAACCCTAGATGATTTTAAAATAATAAAAAATAAAATGATATTAGCTGGTATACAAGTTAATTTAAATGTTGAACAAAACATAGAATTATTATTACCATCAGTTAATTTAGAAGATATAGAATCAATGCCAAATAATACAGACTTAAATAAGTTTAAATTTAAGATAATAGGTGATGAATTTATTTATAAAATTGATTTCAATTTAATACATAAAATCTAATTATTTTATCTAAATCTTCTATAACATATAATAAACTTTGTATTTTCCATGATACAGATTTATTATATTTGGATCTGGAAACGTAATCTATGTTATATAATATATAAATTTTTTATATTTTGCTTCTGACAGTCGGTATCATAATAATTTATTTATAATTTATAATGAATCAAAAGAATTGAGGTTTATTACCTATGTCAGTATATAATATTATTAAATCAAAATACAATATATACTTGAATATATTGTATTATTAAACTGGTAATAAATATTAAATTTTTTAAATAAATTATATGTAAGAATATTTTTATTATTTTTAAATAATAAAAATATTAATTATGGTTATAAATAATATAGTTTTTTACAGTAATAAAAAATATTTTTTTAATAAAAATAATAGACTGAATATAGTATAATTCCTTAATTCTTTTGTCTCAATATAAATTATAAATATTACTAAATAAGTTGTTACTAATAAAATTTGAAAATAATATTTTTAATTAATTATTTAAAAATAATCTAGTATATTATAATAATTATAATATGTATAAATTACCAAAATTAATTGGTATTTGTGGAAAAAAAAGAAGCGGTAAAGATATACTTGCTAATTATTTATGTAATAATTATAGTTTTACAAATGAAAAAATTTCAGAAGATCTAAAAAATATAATTAAAATTTTATTTGGATTCACAGATAATCAATTAGAATCTAATGAAAAAGAAGATATTGATAAATCTTGGGGTGTATCTCCTAGACAAACAATGAAATTTATTGGAACAGAAATAATGCAATATAAAATTCAAGAATTATTACCAAATATTAAAAGAAATTTTTGGATTAATTCTTTCATAAAAAAACATATAGAAAATCAAACAAATAATATAGTAATATCAGATCTTAGGTTTTTACATGAATATGAAGCTTTAAAAAAATATAATATATATATTATTAGATTAGAGAGAGATTTAGAAAATAATGAAGATAATCATATTTCTGAAACAGAATTTTTAAATATTCCACCAGATGTTATATTATCTAATAATGGAACAATTAATGATTTGTATAATAAATGTGATATAATTTTTAATCAAAAGTAATCACTCTTTGACCTGATAATAAATTCATATTTTTAATAGAATTTTTTGATAATTGATTTCTTTTTTTTCTTTTTTGATAAATTATACCATTATCAGTTTGAATTGCTCGAATTTTTATATTATCATCATTATGTTTTTTTATCATATTATTTTTTTGTGTATATATCATATCCGTTTCTATTTTATTTATATTAGCATATATATAATCTAATATATTATTTTCTATAATCCATCTAAACATATTTAATTGTCCTATTGTAGTTTCAATACTTTTACCACTATCAAAATAAAAAGTAATTCTATCTCTTCTACGAAATGGATCAAATAATTGTTTAGAATATGCTTTTAATTGTGAACGATAACTTAAATATACATTTAATTGTGTTTTTTCTATAATTATATTATATTTTTTTGAATAATTTGTAACAAACCAATCAATTAATCGTAAAGATATATTTTCTGTAGACGATACAGGTGGATCAATTATAGATAAAATTTTATTAATATTGTTTTTTTGACTATAGAATTTAGATAGAGAAATCATGAGTAAATCTTTACAATTAATAATTTTTGAGTTCTTTTTATTTGAACTATTTTCCATTCATTAGTTATATTTTGATTTCTTTAAATATGTTTTATTATAAAATAAATGAATAATATTACTAAATTTTTAATATTAGTAATGAAAAACAAGTATAATATAATTGAAAACGATTATTTAATTAAATATTATAATAAATATTATGAAGTTATTTGTAAAAAAAAAAAAAATAATTCAAAAGAACATTGTATTGTAATTGATAAAAGAAATACAAAAAATACTGTTATATATAATGATATTTTAATAGCATTATCTAAACTAAATATTGTTTAAATTTTATTTATTAATAAAAACAAATAAAATATGAAAAAATTGATTTAAAGTTAATATATATATTATATTTATCAAAAATGAATACCAATACTGTAGAAAATACATATGCTCTTGGATGGTTATTAAGTTCAAGTACAATTATAGAAGATAATATTATTAAAATTATTATTAAAACATGGGATAAAAAAATATTATTTATACTTTATGATATTCTATTAAAAATTTATCATACTACACAAATAAAAAATGGAGAAATTTGGGAAAATACCAATTATATTGAAATTTATTCAGAAGAATTAAGCAATTATTTAATTAATTTTAAAGATTTTTCATCAATTGAAAATAAAATATTATTTATTAGAGGTTTATTTGAAGGATCTGGTGAAATTTATTATAATCAAGATAATTCTATTTATTGTTATATTGAATCAACTAAAGAAATTTGTAATTATATTAAAAATAATATTAATATTCCCTCAACTATTAATGATTATGATCTTGTATTTATTGATACAAATTGTATAGATTTTCTAGGTATTATTTATCAAAAATATAATGAATTAAAATTACCTTCAATGTATGATAAATTTATAAAAATTCTAACATCAAAAGTTAAATTACCTAAATGTGAAATATTTAAAACTGATCAAAATGCTATTATTCCAAATAAACACAAGTTATCAGATGTTGGTTATGATCTAACTATCATAAAAGAAAAAACAAAATGGTTACATAATATAACTATATATGATACTGGTATTAAAGTTAATGTACCTAATGGTTATTACTGCGAAGTTGTACCGAGATCTTCATTATCAAAAAGTGGTTATATGTTAGCTAATAGTATTGGGATTATAGACAGATCATATAAATCAAATATTTATATTGCACTTATTAAAATAGATCCAACAGCAGAAAATATTAAATTACCATTTAAATGTTGTCAATTAATTTTTAGAAAACAAATACATATGGAAATTAATGAAGTTGATATAGATTTTGAAAAATCTATTTCATTTTAATTAATTTTTTAAAAGTATTTAAAAATAAAAATTAATTATAATATAATATTTTTTTCATAAAAACTTGTTTATAATTTTTATAATAACTTTATTATTATAAAAATTGAAAGTTATTATTATTTAAGATAGTTTAAAGCTATAATTAAAATGTTTTTAACAGATGTTAGTAAACTTTCTAGACAATCACATGCAAAAGTTAAAGTAATATGTCAATTAAATTGTAGTGATAATTGTCAAGGTACTGTTGTTAGAGAATATAAAGATGCAATGAATACAATTGAATGTAATGATGGTAAATATATATGCCTTCAGTGTATAAAATCATTAGGTATAAATAATCCAAATTGTAAATATTATTATGATAGAAATATATTATCAAATATTGATACAGAAGAAAAAGCATATTTACTTGGTTGGATAGCTAGTGATGGTGGAATTGAAGACCAAAATTGGAATATTAGAATAAAGATACATCAAAAAGATATAGATTGCTTAAAAATTCTTCGTGATATTATATGTGAAGATATTATAATTACTTATAGTAAAGAAAATATGGTTTTATTTAATATCCCTTCTCTTGGAATATCTGAAGATGTTTGCAGACATTTACAAATCAATCGTGGAAAAAAAAATGATGTAGTTAAATTTCCAAATATTGAAATAGAAGATATTCAATGGGCCTTTATTCGTGGATATTTTGAAGGAAATGGTTCTATTAAAAATTATGATCAAAGAAGTAGTCCTGAATGTACTATTACATCAGATTCAAGTGATATGTTAGCTGCTATTGGGGAATTTAGTAAAATTCCATATGTTATATCATCTAATAAGATATATTATTATGATTGTAATTGTATTGATTTTATGGGAAAAATATATGCAAATTGTGGAAAATACAAACTCGATAGAAAATATGAAACGTATGTAAAATGGATTACTTGGAGACCATATATATTTGGACAAGAATCAAAAATTAAACTACCTGAATGTTTTGTATTTAAAACCGATAAAAATGCTATTCTTCCTAATAAAAATAAACCATCTGATGTCGGATATGATTTAACAATTATAAAAGAAGAAAAAAAATTAAATAATAAAGTAACATTATATGATACAGGTATTAGATTACGTGTTAATCACGGTCTATATGTAGAAGTTGTTCCAAGAAGTTCTTTATCAAAAAGTGGATATATATTAGCAAATAGTATTGGAATCATAGACAATTCCTATAACGGGAACATTTTTATAGCACTAGCTAAAATTGATGATGATTCTCCAAATATTGAATTACCTTTTAGATGTTGTCAACTTATATTTAGACAACAAATGAATGTTAATATAATTGAAGTTGCTGACAAATTTGATGAAACTTCTCGTGATGAAGGTGGTTTTGGAAGTTCTGGTAACTAATTTAGTTATATAAATTATTACGAGAGATATTTATATTGTACTAATTAAAGTAAATCTAACAGCAGAAGATATTCAATTAATATTTATAAAACAAAGTACATATGGAAATTTCAGAAGTGAAAACTGATTTTCAAAAAACATTAAGAGATCAAGGTGGTTTTGGATAATCTGGTAATTGATCTATTATTTATTATTTCTAAAATAATTGGTCTATGATTAATTATTTATAAAATATCTTTTCTATAATATCTAATTTGAAATTTCTAAAAATTTCTTCATAATTAATTTCTAGATGTTTATTTTCTTCACTTATTTTTTTTATATTAATATAACAATTTTGATATATTATTTTTAATTGTTTATCAATTGATTTTCTATTAACATAATATTCTTCAATTGATATATTATTTAGTGTAAGTAGTTTATCAAGATCAGTAGTATTTTTAATTAATGGTTCAGATAAATCTCTATATTCATTTAAAATATCATTTAATTTTTTATTTACTTTTTCAATAATTTCATTTCTATATTCTATATCTTCAGCTTCTTTTTCTTTTAATTTATATTCTATAAATTTTTGAATATCTTCTGGTAACTCTTTCACTAATAAAAGAGTATCTAAATTTATATTTTGTGATGATATATTTTCATTTAAATAATTATATGATTTTTCTATATATTTTTTATATATTGAATATTTATCATGTGGATTTAATATACTTAATATACTATTTTTTATTATAGCATCATATAAATTATCATGAATACTAATAATATCTGGATTTGATTCAAATCCATGAGTTTCTTGGATACAATATACTATTTTTTCATAATTATTTTCACCATTGTCATTATTATAGTCATCATTTAATACAATTTTTACAGATGGTAATTGTAATGACATTGAATTTTATTTTATTATAAATTTCAATAAAATATTCTTTAAATACTTATTCACAAGTGGAAATATTAATATTTCCATAATAAATACATTCATATTCATTATTAAATCCATATAAAATATTAAAACTATAATGTGTTATTGGAGCATATTTTAAAAATCTTTTATTTAAAATATTTTTATTAGATTTTAAATATAATTCATATTGTCTTAAATTTATTTTTGAATCACTTTCTATTAAATTTATTATACAATTATTTCCATTTTTGTATATTATATGATATAATTCAATATTATTATTATTATTATTATTTATAGGTTTAATAGCAATAATATCATTTACTTCCAATATATGAGTATAATTATTTTGAAATTGTTTTAATGTATTTTTTCCTAATGCAAATGATAATTTTAAGGCAGTTTTCATATATATATAATTTTTTGGATCATTTGTTAATTTTTGCAATACATGATAAGTAAGAAAATCATTCATATTTATAAAATATCTCAAAAATAAATAAATGAATTTATTCTTTGAAATATTTTTTTTTATATATTTTTATATATCAACTCTTATATTCTTTATTATAGCAATTAAATTAGGTAATATATTATTTTTAATACTAGGTATTACATTATATATATTTTCATTTATATACTGTAAATATATTTTTAATATTACATTTATCAGTGCTTTAATAATAATGTTATTATTATTATTAAATATATTTATATCTTTTGCATTTACTTACATGAAAATTGGTAAATTTATATTTATAATGTTATTATTATTATTAACAGAATGTGGTACTATTGTATTTTTATGGATATCATATAAAGTTTTAAAAACTAAAGAACCAATTTATTATATAAAAAATCACAATGAATGTGATAATAATGAAAAAAAGGAAGAATATGGATTAGATTTGAGTAAATGGTACAATATATAAAGAATCAAAATAATTAAGGTTTATTACCTATGTCAGTATATAATATTATTAAATCAAAATACAATATATACTTGAATATTTTGTATTATTAAACTGGTAATAAATATTAAATTTTTTAAATATTTATATGTAAGAATATTTTTATTATTTTAAAATATCTTATGATTTAATAATTTTAAATTATTTTTGTATATATAAAAATATTTATAAATATTAATTATGGTAATAAATAATATAGTTTTTTACAGTAATAAAAAATATATTTTTAATAAAAATAATAGACTAAATATAGTATAATTCCTTAATTCTTTTGTCTTAAAATATTATAGGAAGTACAATATATAAAATTTGAATTATTTTTATAATTTTTATATAATAAAAAATGTCATCATATGATAATTTTGCAAGTAGTTTTAGTAAAACTAGATATTCACATTGGAATAATGTGAAATTATTTTTAGATAAAATTCCAAAATATTCAATACTTTATGATGTTGGATGTGGGAATTTTAAATATAAATCATATAGAAATGATATTATAATTATTGGAAATGATATAAGTTTTGGATTATTAGAATGTGCTCTAGATAAATATAAAGATAATCCTCAAATATTATTAGCAAATGGATTAAATTTGCCATATAAAAATAAATCAAGTGATTTTAGTATATCTATTGCAGTTTTACATCATTTGGATACATATGAAAAACGTTTACAATATATGAAAGAATTAATTAGAATTACAATTAAATCTATACATATATCTGTATGGGCTGCTGAACAACAAATTAAATCTTCATGGATTTATAAAGAAAATAATGATTATTTAATACCATGGCAAAATAAATACATGAGATTTTATCATTTATTTCATAACAATGAAATACTTAAATTATTATCTGATTTAAATGTATCAAATTATTGTTTATTTTATGAAAAAAATAATTGGTGTATTACTATTGATTTATAGTGTTAAATTAATAGAATTTCTCGATCTGGGAGTCGAACCCAGGATCTCTCGCTGTCATTTATATAATAAATGGTGCATAAGACGAGTGCATTAAACCAGCTATGCTAATCGAGAAATTCTATTTATAAAAATGAAATAAATAAATTGTTCATTTTATAAAAGATTATTTATATAACTTTCATATTTAAATATATTTTTAATTTTATACTATATTCGACTTCTATATAACTATTTTGAGTTATCTTTAAATACTTTTCATTTTTAATTTAAATAAATTAATTTAAATAAAATTAATAATTTATTTTATTTAAATTAATATCATTTAATTCATATTTGGATCCCAATGTCCAATTCTTATCATGAATATTAAACATTATTTTTTTCATTTAAATTATTATCTTCTTGAATGTATTTATTTTTAATTAAAATACTTTCTGGGAAAATATAGAATATTTCAGGATTTTTTAGCTAAATCCAATAAAGGTCATTTATCTTTTATTATAACATTTGAAAATTTGTTTTTTATTTAAAAAACCAGCATTTTTATATAAACAAACTATATATGAATTCTATCTATCTAATCTCTTAGAGACAACTTTTTCTTCTATTTTGTATGAATTAATATAAAATCAGTTTGTGTACCTTCAATTTCAGGATACTTAAAACTTAAGTATTGAAAACATTTTTCCCTTTTTAATCTATAAAAAAATGCTCTTGTTGTTGATTTGGCGATCTAGGAATCAAATATAATTCTTTTACAAATTTATTAATATAAACATATTCAATTTATAACTTTTCAATTAATGAATTATTACTTTGTATCTGATATTTAAAATACTCGGAATTTTTAATCAAAAGAATTAAAGTTTATTACCTATGTCAGTATATAATATTATTAAATCAAAATACAATTTATACTGGAATATTTTGTATTATTAAACTGGTAATAAATATTAATTATGGTAATAAATAATATAGTTTTTTACAGTAATAAAAAATATATTTTTAATAAAAATAATACACTGAATATATTATAATTCCTTAATTCTTTTGTCTCATTCTAATTAATTCTTTAGATACATTAATTTTAAGGTTGATCAATATAAGATTTTTTAATTTAATAATTAAAATAAATGGATCATTTGCAATCGATAATCTGATCAAATTTACAATTTGATCAGATTTATAAATTTTATTTGGTTTAGTATATGTTTTTTTATTAGGATTATTAATTCATCTAGAAATAGTAAAATGGCTAGTTTGGCATAGCTAAAGCTGTTTTCCTTAGCTTTTTTACTATAAAATATAGATGTATTGCAATATTTATTTTTTCCATAGAATATATTTTTAAAATTATAAATAAACTATAATTTTAAAGGAAAAAATATTCCAAAATTGATTGATCGAATTATAACTCCTGAACCTTTTTGAATAAAATTAGTTAATGTAACTGTATTTTCATGACCACATTTAATTATAAATATAAATATAAATTTACATTTACAAGTAGATATATTCATCATATTAAATTTTTCTTTTGTTGTTATTAATTTACATTCTTTATCAGAAAATAGTTTACAAATTACGAACTTTTAACAATTTGTTATTTATTAATAGTTCTTATTAGTAAATAATTATATTACTAAATAATTATTAAAATGCTTTTAAAAATTAAATATATTTTATATTTTATAAATTAAATGAAGAAAACAGTAATTTCAATAATATTATTATTAATAATATTAATATTATTATATTTTTATTATAAAATAAATATTAAAGAAAATTTTATTGATAATAAAAAAACAATTGTATTAGATCTTGATGAAACTCTTGTTCATTCTGTTGAAGATTATTCAGGTCATTATATAACATATAAAAGACCTCATGTTGATGAATTCCTTGATTATGTATCAAAATACTTTAGAGTTGTATTATTTACAGCTGGAACTCGAGAATATGCAGAACCAGTGTCTAGAAATTTAGATCCAAATAATAATATATTTTGGAAGAAATATTATAGAGATTCATGTATATTTAGTAAAAATAATTTTCTAAAGAATTTATATTTAATTCAAAATGATATGTCATCTATTTTTATTATTGATGATTCTCCTGCCAAATTTGGAATGCAACCAAATAATGGCATACCAATTAAACCTTGGTATGATGACCCAGATGATAATGAATTGATTAATCTTATTCCTTTATTAAATCAATTATTAAATGCAAATGATGTAAGGAATATTATAATACAATATAAACAAAATTTATAAATTATCTAATTCACATTTTAACATATTTTTATGTTCTTCTAATGTTATTATATCCGGTTCTCCAAATATAATATGCCATATATATTCAAATAATGTTGCTATTGTTTGACTTTTATCATCATATGGATCATTATTCATTATATAATCAAACCAATATTTATAAGCGTCAATACTATTTCTTAATATTCTCTCTCTAGATACAATAAATTGTGCACAACAATCATGGAGTAAATGTTTAGGAAAATCTCTATTTAAATATGGTTTAAATAATATATCCCATAATTTTTTTAATTCTATCATATTTTTAGTAGTATCTTCATATCTATCATCTATAAATAAATTATTTAAACTTATGTAATCATATTCTTTATATTTTGTACAGTTTTTAATATAATCTAATAAATTTGTATATGGTTCTATTTTTTGATGCCATGCAGTTTCATGACCATGTATAAATGCCATATATTTTGGAAGATTATAATAATTATCAATAATAAATTTTAAATATGCTGATGTTTCCCGTCCTTTATTAGGTACTATATGACATAAATTATTATCTTTTGTTTTACTACATACTACAACTTTATTTTCAGATTCTTGTATCCATTTTAAATCTTCATTATAATGACTACTAACAATTATAATATCATCATCCTTAGAGGAATATGTATCTATTTCAATAAAATTTTCTTTTTTATTATAAAAAATATAATATAAAATACATTGAAGTATTATTATTAATAATAATATAATAAAAATATTTAATAATATATTTGATTTTTTTATATATTTTTTCATAATTTATTTAATTAAATTATTTATTTTTAATGGTTTAATAAAATATAAAACTGTTATTAATTAATGCAAGATATATAATCTTTATCATTAATTTTTAATAATACATCAAAATAATAATTTTTTTGTTCAATATCATATTTTTTATTTTGAAAAATTAAATAATAATTGTCCATTATTATTAATATAACAAAATTTTTCATTTATATTTTTGTTTTGAAATAATATATCTTTAATAAATTCATACTAATTATAGTATAATTTTGCATAGGGTTGCAATCAATTAATTGTTTTTCTATTTTTGATAAAAGTTATAATATTTTTAAAGATATTTTAATATTTTTAAAGATATTTTAATATTTTCATTTTTATAATATAAAAATTATTTTTACTTATATAATTAAATGAAACAAGATTCAAAATTATTATCAATTATTCATAATATCATGCATATTCAACCAACTGATGCTATGGATATTATTATAATTGTTATTGATTATATTTATAATATAGAAGATTTACAAGATAATGAAAAATATAATTGTATTCAAGACATATTAAAATATTTAATAAATGACTCATGTGAATTAGATTTAAATATTAATATTAGATTACCTATAAAATGTGTATTGGAACAACATGGTTTATTAAATGGTATAATACGTTATAGAATATAATATTTTTATTTTATAAAAATATTATATTAATTAAAATGTATGCTTTATACCATACAACAGATATTGAATCATTTAAAAAAATTGTAAAATCAAATAAATTAATATCTATGGATTTAAATAATACTGATTTATCATCTACTAAAGGAGGTGGTTTTGGATCTGGTGGATGGCCAGGAATATATTTATCACTTTTATATAAAGATGAAAAGATGAAAATATTATTGCAGATGATGAAGTAAAAATAATATTTCCAATTGATATAATATTAGAACAACAGAATTGGCATTATAATTTAATTGATCATAATGGATGTATTACATATGATACTTATTATAAATATAATATAAATAATGCACCACATCCTAAAAAAATAACAAAATTTTTTAAAAAAACGAGATAATTCTTGGCCAGGAAATGAAATAGTTTTACATGATAATTTAAATTTAGATTTAGCTTGTTATATTTTATCTGATGTGGATATTTCTTCTATTACAAAAATTAAATCTATAAAAAAATATGATAATTTAAAACCATTGTATTGTTCACCAAATCAATTAAAATTATTAAATAAATCATTATTACCAGTTATAATATCTAAATCAGATGATGATTATACAGGAATTTTATATGGTTTTTATAATAAAAAAATAATTAAAAAAATGAAAAATAAAGATTATTACGATATTATAATGTCTGCTTTACCAAATGATTTAAAACAAAAATTATTACCACATATTATAAAAAATAATGAAAAGAAAAGTATTGATAATTGGTTGGTTAAAAATAATATAATAGAGAAATTTCTTAAAAATAAACTAGACAGATCAACACAAAATTTTGAATTATTTTATAAAACATTAGAATCTAAAAGATCTAAATTATAGATTATTCATCATAATTAATATACCATATATTTAGAGTTCCAACTCTTCCATAGCGCAAAGCGCGCCCAATAACTTGATTTTCTTTTGTTTTTTCCATATTATGTATAAATATAATATCGCTAATATTTTCTAAATTCATACCACATGAATAAAAGTTAGAATCTGCTAATAAAACAGAAAATTTATTTTGTTTAAATGCATTTATTATATTATCCATTTTTTCAATGTTTCCACCATCCAATTCGTGAAATGTAATATTTTTATTAAACATAAATTGTTTTAATATAGAATATATGTAATCATGATTACTAAATATCATAGTTTGAGCATTAGTATTTTTTATATAAATATCTTTAATTACATTTTTAATTTTATCACATTTTGAATAATTATAAACTTCTTCAAATTTATCATCAATATTATATATTTTTATAAAATTATCAAAATTATTTAATATATAAATAGATTCATTAAAAAGTACTTGATATTTATCGATTATATCTTTTACATTTTGAGCTCTTTCATATTCTGTATTTTTAATATATTTTTCATATAATTCTTTATATTCTTCAATTAATTTAATACAATTTTCTTTTTGTTCTATATTATGTTTTAATATGAATAAACATGCATTATATTCAGAATTTAATATTATATCTCCTCCTCTTATAAAATCCGATTGTAAAAATCTATAATCCATTGCATCTATTTGTTCATGAAATTTTTGTTGATTTATTGTTAATAATAAATCTCTATATAAATTTTTAAATGTAATTATATTTATATTTGGCTCAGGTAATATAATATTTTCATTCACAAATTCAGGATCACAATAAATATCATGTTCCTTTAATTTTATTAAATTCAAATGATAATTTCCAATATCAACAGTTTGTGTATATTTAAATAAAGATGACATAGATGCCGATATAAACCAAGTTATATTACAATTTAATTCTGTTGATAATAAATTAGATATGGTATCCGCTTCGTCAAAAATCACCCTTTCTATTTTTAAATTTAAAGAATTTATAGTTTTTGCAATAGTATCAAAATATAATGAAGTTGTTAATAAAATATCATATTTAAAAAGATTCTCAGGATTTGTATATAATGATATAATATCGGAATATTCTATAATAGAATAATAATTTATTTTATTTATATCTGGTGGTCCAAAAATAGCATATAAACTTTGTTTCCATTGAGTACAAATATTAAATGGAACAACAATTAAATTTACTTGTTTTTTATTTTTAAAAATCATCTTATTCATTATATATAAATAAGCTAACATTGCAAATGTTTTACCTGCTCCTACTTTATCGCTCATCATTGCATAAGCATCATTATATTTATCGTTAATAATTTTTAATTCTAATTGTATCATATTATAAACCATAGCACGTTGGTGATTCATTAATTTAATAAAAATTGGAACATCATTCATTGACATTTTCTTAGATGATTTTGTTATTAAATTGTAGTGTTCCATTTAATAAATAATTATTATTTCTTGTAAGTAATATAACGCAAATAATTTAAATATTATCTTGTTTTTATTAGAGAATTTTTATCAATTCTAAATTCTTCTAACATTAATTGTAAATCTTTTTGTAATGATCTTATTTTATTTTTATCTAACTCTTGGATTTTTTCAAGAGTATTTAATATTTTTATCAATTCATTTTCATCCAAATCTTCTTCTAATATTTTATCTTTATTTTTTCTATAATAATCCTTAAAAATTTTATGACCTTGTAAAAGAAGTTCTTCAAGTCCATTTGCTAATGTAGTAAGATTCCATTTATTATTTCTATATATCTCCATAATCTTTTTTTTAGAACTTTTAATTCTAACATTATGATTTTCAGGATAATCAGGATCACAATGAAGATTTTCTAATAAAGTTCTAAATTGTAAATTAATAAACATACTTCCAATAAAATCTAAAGGAAGTGCTTGCATATTTTCATACCCAAAATCTTTTAAATTAATATTTATAATATTTTGTGTATTATTATTTGTAATATTTTTATTTTTAGTATTAATATTAGATTTAGGTTGTAGTTCAATATTATTTATTTTTATTTGTTGTTCTTTAACAGTAGATATTAATAATTCTACTGTTTTTTTAAATTTACTATTTCATATATAGGTTTTTTTACATATTTTTTATGTTGACTTTTCCCAGAAGTAAAATTAAATTGTTTATTACAATATTCACAATCATATGTTTTATCATTAATTTTTCTACTAATTAATTCTTCTAATAATATAGTTCTATGTAAATCTTGTTCTATAAAAGTACATATATTTTTTCGTTGTAAATGATATTTTAAATGTGATTTACAAGAAAATTCTTAAAGACATCTTTTACACATATAAATTGATTTTTGTTTATTTAATAATAATGATTCATCTATTGTTGTCATTAATTATATTATAATTTATAATATTTATTCTTTAAATAATTTAATAAAACATTAGTAATTATTATTTTACTAATAGTTACTAATGAGATTTACTAATATATAATTTATAAATTATATATACTACTTACGATAATAAGAATATTATATATTTTAAAAATTATAATATTATATAGTTCTATATTTAATGTTTTACTAATTATTTTTAAAAGGGGGAGGAATTTTATAAAATATAAAATAATTTTAAAAGAAAGTTATTTATAAAATAATTATCAATAAATTAATTACTAATATAAGTAGTTGTAAAATGTTCATGAAAATGGTTTGTATAATAATTTATTTCATTAGTACATAAACGTACTATAGTATATCCTGAAAAATATTTATTATTTTCAATATTTCTTTTGATTTTTAATGTTATATAAATACCAATTTTTCCTATTTTTTTTTGATTTTTTAATATTATATTTAATTTTTCTTGTAATTCAATAGGAATATTTAATTTACTATAAATTTTAAGTGATCTTCTCGTATCAATATCTAATTTTTTTACTATAATCATTTTTATATCTCTTGGAATATACATATTTAATAGTTTATAAATATTTAATAAATTAAATATTATAATAAAATCTTACAAATATTTATTATTAAAAATGAATAAATATGATTTTTATGATCGTGTAGATAAATTAATGAAAATAATTGATATTAGTAAACTTGGAGAATGTAATAAATATAATAATAATATCTATAGTGAATTGTTACATTTTTTTGATATAATTATTGAATGTTCACAGAATAATATTTATAATATATCTTTACTTGATAAATTCGATGATCTTTTAAAAATTAAAACTAAAAAATAATGATTATATAATTTAATTATGGAAAATATAGAAATTTTTAATAATTATTTAACAAATAAATCATATTATCACTATAAAACTTGGTTAGAAGATATACAAGGGCAAACAGAATATCCAATTGATAATGAAATTATAGAAGAAATAAAAAAACATTGTAATAATAAAGAAATTACAATAATTTTAATAAAGAGTATTTTAAGAAAATTACATTATAACAAATATTATGAAAATATTAATTATATTTATTATAAATTAACAGGAAAAAATTTATTAGAACTTGATAAAGATACAGAAGAATATTTATTAAAAAATATAAAAGAAATTTATGAAATAAAATATAAATTTATTCGTAAAGGCATTTCTATGCAATTTTTAACTCGAAAATTATTAGAAGAAATAAATAAAGAAAAATATTATGAATATTTTCCATATGTAAATAATATAGAAAAAGTTAAATCTCAAAATTTAATATGGGAAGAAATTTCAAAACATAGAACTTTACAATATAACGGTTTTAATTTTCAATTTATGATTTTAGATAAAAATGGAAATTTATTAAATGATAATTATTTTATTTAAATTTAAATTATTTCAAATTTTTTATTTGGAAAGTTCCTAATAATCTTCACCTATCGAAAGCGATTTTCTCATTACATCAGGTGAAATAGTAGACTGCATGATGGGCCATGTATTTACTCGTGGATTTGGGGGTTCAGATCTAAGTTGTAAATTAGCATTTCTTAAAGATCCAGAAACTGTATTAATACCAATTGCCCATCCAGATGTTAAGAAGTTTTGATTAGATACATCACCTTGACCAGCAGGATTTACTTGTGCCCATTTAGAGTTAGCTGCATCTGCTGGAAGTAAATCATCAGCAGTTAATCTATCTTTAGGGAAACAATCAGCTGGTAAATTAGTATTGTAATCTACAGATCTATAAGCAGGTACTGGACTATCGTCAGCAGGTTTAACAGCATCAGTATTTTGTTTATTCATAATAACTAAAGGATTAACTTCTTGATCTGAACAAGTATCAACTCCTTGAGTACTTCCGAATTCTTGATTACTATATCCTTGAGCATCTTTGAATTCTTGATTACTATAGTCGGGTGCAGAAGGACCAGATGGCATTGGATATGCTGGTGGTTGATATTGTCTAGAATATTGAGGAGAAGTCTGCGATATTTGTTCTTGTTGTAATTGTTGATAGAATTGTTCATTATGTTGAACATTAGATTGTTTAGTATTATAATAACTAATTAAAGCAAACAGAATACACCCTGCTAGAACAATTAATATAATTTGAAAAATCTTGTTGTTATCAATATTGGTTGCCATTTATTATTATGTAATATAAAAAAATTTAAGAAAATATTTCATATATAAAAATATTTTATTTAAAAATTATTATTTTTTCATTTAATCTTAATATTTATTTTTTACTTTAATAATATAAATATCCAAATTATACAGAATATTATTAAATTTATCAACTATTTTTTGATTTTCTTTTATGAGATGTTCTATTTGTTTATTTAAAGTTTTTGCTTCTTTGATCATTTTAGATAAATTTAAAGATAAATTTACTAAATCATCAGGTATTATTTTATTATTTTTATAATTATTAATATGAAATGTTTTCATATGTTTAATTTTTTTTAGAGAATATGGATAATCTCCTTCAACAATTGGCATAATATTATTTTTATAATATTATAAAAATAATTCAAATTTTATTTTATTAAATAATATATATTTAAAATATTTCACTTATTATTTCATTAAATTTATTACAAACAGTAATAATAGTATTAATATCAGTTGATTTTTCTAATGTACATTGTAAGTCTTTAAAAATAGTAATTTTATTATCAATTTCATTTTTTTGTATTGTTAATTCTTCCAAGTAATTATTTATATATAAAATACATTCCTCTTTAATATTAGAAATATCTTCTTCATCTGGATATGGCAAGTCATTATCAGAATTATCAGATTCATTTAATTCATCATTAATTTTAATATTATTAATTTCTGAAATACTATCAATTTCACATTCAATAACAAATTTTTGTTTATAAAAACGTAAATGATTAAAAATAATATTAATATCATTTTTTTTCATAAATTTATTTTTTAATATTTTTTCATTTCCAATACATTTTAATCTAATAATATCACCATATTCTTTATCATAAAAAATAGTATTTGTATAATAATCTTCAACTAAATTAGTATTCATATTATTATTAAACCAATTTATACTTTCTTTTTTAACAATATTAATAATTTTATCATTAATATCATACATAAGATTATTAAAGTTTTTGTTTTTTATAAAAATAAAAAATTCATTTTTATTATTGATAGATTTAGTATATAATAATATAGAATTTGTAAAATTAATTTTAAGTTTTTTTTTTTTAATAGGATAATATATGGAACATGTATAACTATTATCAAATTTGTGGGGTTTTGATATAATAATATTATCAATATCAATAATGTCTTTATCTAATGATATACTCATAGTTATTAAAATAATATATATAAAATAAAAAACTTTGTACGCACCCGTGGTCACTTCGTTACGCTCGTTATACTCGCAAATAATAATAAATATATATACAATATATATTGTGAAGCTATATCAGTAGTCACATGTATGAGCAAAGTGTTTGTCTCGACAAATTCCGCTTTGCGGCCACGAGAATTTATAAAATATTTTTATATAAAATTTATATTCCTTTAAAAATAAAAAGGGAAAACCGTATGTTTACCACGCAAGATTTAACGAGTTTATTAATATTAATATATACTATTATAAATATAATAATGAATAAATTACCAGTAATTAATAATATAAAAAGTTGTGGTAATAATAAAGATAATGGAATTATTAAATTAGTAACAAATAGAGTATTAGATTTAATAATGATAGAAATAAATAAAGATGATATGAGAGATAATATAAAAAATAAAATTATTCATCCATTATTATATATGATATATAATCAGTTATATCCATATATATACTGTTTTATTATTATAATTTTTTTAATGTTTATAATTTTAATAGTAATATTAGTTTTCTTTATATTATATCTAAAAAAATAAAAATTGAAATTAATTTAAAAACATTTAACATTAATATAAAAAAATGGATTTAGAATATATTAAAAAAGTTCAAGAATGGGTCGAAATTGATAATAAAATATTAAAATCTAAAGAAGAAAATAATGAAATTATTAATAAAAAAAAAATATTAGAAGAATCTATTATACAATATGTAGAAGAAAATAATTTAGATAATTTCTCTTTAAATATATCAGATGGAAGTATTAAATTTTCAAAAAAAACTCAAACTCAACCATTAAGTATTAAAATTGTTAAACAACAATTAGAAGATTATTCCAAACAAAAAAATATTAGTTTAAATATTGATGAGATTTGCAATCATATTTTATCAAATCTTGAAAAAAAAAATCAAATATATATGAAAAGAAATATTAAATAAAATTTTTATGAATTATGTTTTGATAATAATAAAATAAATTCTATATATCTTTACAATTATTATCTGAATATTTTTATAATTCTTCATGATTTCCATTAAATATATTATTTCATTAAATTCATCATAAAGTATATCGACTGTATATGTATCTACATAATTATCATTAGATAGTTTAACTAAATAAGAAAAATTTTTATAATAATAATAATTTTTTTAAATATATTTTGAAAATATTTTATAACTTATTTATTTTCTTTAGTAGGATTATTAAAATTATATCTAATTTCAATATATACATGTAATTTTTTTAATAATGTATAATAATATAATCTATGAATATCATATTCATTATCACCTTTTTCTATGAAAACATATATTTTTATTTTATATTAATATTCTTCATTATATATTATATTCTTCATTATATAATTTTTTATAACTAATAACAATTACATTGAGACAAAAGAATTAAGGATTTAGACTATATTCAGTCTATTATGGTAATTAATAATATATTTTTTATTACTGTAAAAAACTATATTATTAATTACCATAATTAATATTTATTAATATTTTTATATATACAAAAATAATAAAAAATTATTAAATCATTAGATATTTAAAAATAATAAAAATATTCTTACATATAATTTTTATTAAAAAAATTTAATATTTATTACCAGTTTAATAATACAAAATATTTCAGTATATATTGTATTTTGATTTAATAATATTATATATTGAGATAGGTAATAAACTTTAATTCTTTTGATTCATTATAAATACCTGTTGCAACCATTAAATAATATTTAATAAAAATATTATTTAATAATATAAATAAAATATTAAATAGTATAATTTCTATACGTATTATATGATGTTGAATAAATTAGATTTATTAAATCTTTTTTAAAATTTAATTCATTAAGATGACAAATATACATATCATTACCTAAACATTTAATTTTTTTTATTAATTCATTAATAATATAGTTAATAATATTTTGATTATTTTCTTGCCATTTATATAAGTTATATTTATTATTATTTTTTATTATTGGTTTTGGTATTATTTTAATATTATTATTATTATTAATTTTATTTTTATTATTAATTAATATATAATTATTATTTCCTTCAATTTTAAACATATTTAATTACTATTTAAAAGTATTTTTTTAAATAATATTTAATGGAAGATAATATTACATTTAAAGATATTATAAAAAAAATAAATAATATAAATTATATTAAAGAAACAACAAAAAAATATTCTTATGATGATATAAATATATTATATGAAAATTCAAAAGAAAAAAAATATATAAGAAAAGATAAATTAACATATGATTTTTTAAATGAGAATATAATCGATATATATAATTTATTAAATGATTTGAAAGACCAATTTAATTTAGAAGGATTTATTAATAAATTAAATTATAATGATATATTTGATATTATATATAGAAATATATATATTGAAGAAGTAATAATTGAAAATGATGAAAATGATATAATAGAAGATAATGATAATAATGATGAAATATTTTTAGTAAATAATTAAAATGAAATTATTATATTATTATAAAATATAAATATAAAATGCCTTGTAATAAAAAACTAAATAGTAAATTGACTTCATGTAAATCTAAATCAGCATCAGCAAATAAATCTAAATGTGGTACAAATTGTAAAAGTATTAAAGGTGGTAATATCCTAGGTGTTCCAAAAGTAGAAATGGAATTACAAAATCCTCTAGTTACATCAACATATAAAGCACCAAGTTCTCCAATATTACCAAATGGATCTACAGGATTAAATATACAATCTAATACATCTTCACAACTTGTAACTAAACCGAGTGATTTATCAAGTACAATTACAAAACCAACAAACACAAGTGTTTTAAAAATTCCTAGCCAACCTTTACCATCAATGCAATCAAATGGTTATATTGGTGGAAAAAAAGTTAAAAGAGTTAGAAAAGCAATTAAAGGTGGTGATATGTTAAGTGATATTGGTAATTTATCAGTACCATTTGCTATATTATTAGCTAAACAAGGTTTAGAAAGTATGTTTCATAATAAAGAAAAAATTAAAAAAAAAACTAAAGATATTAAAGAAAAAATAAAAGGAAAATTAACTAAATCAAAGAAAGGTGGTAATTGTGGATCTACTTGTTCAGCTTCAATATCTCCTTTAACAGGAGGTAATAAAGAAGAAACAAATACTTTAAGATCAAAACAAGTAAAAGATAGATTTATAAAATTATCTAATGAAATAGATAATTTTTTAATGAAATATTAATTTAATCAATTTCTTGATAATGATTGATATAATAGTATCATTATCATCAATTTTATATTATCATCAATTATATAATGAATCAAAAGAATTAAGATTTATTATATATTTTAGTATAAAATATTATAAAATAAAAATACAATATATACTGAAATATTTTATATTATTAAACTGATAATAAATATTGAAATTTTTAAATAAATTATATGTAAGAATATTTTTATTATTTTTAAATATCTAATGATTTAATAATTTTAAATTATTTTTGTATATATAAAAATATTAATAAATA